>UMHG01061749.1_pt1 | contig 11844 bp, 9 predicted proteins | sample 1965471 | NCBI WGS metagenome assembly UMHG01 (sample SAMEA4836092, study PRJEB28245) | human gut metagenome | biome: gut microbiome; material: fecal sample | place: Denmark | collected 2008
TGGTTTTGTCCCGTTTTTGTCCCTCGCTGATTTTGTGTCACGAGACAAGAATTTATAAATAACTGATTTACAACGATTAAAGTCGTGTTTTGGAAAATTGGTAACGGCAACCACCAGAAAGGCGCCTGCTATGCCATTTCGGCTGTCAAGCCACAGCACGAGCAGGGACTTATGGTCAACCTCGACGGCACATGGGCTGACAGTTCCAAGGTGTCTGATGCCGTATTGAGCATCGGTGCCATCATAACCGCCGACAACATGCCGACCTTTGATTTGGGCATCGACTCAATCTCAATGCCTGAACGCATACAGGTAGGCTCTGCAGAGCCGCTGACGCTCCAAATCACCAATCATGGAAGTCGCATAATAAGCGGCTTCGACGTCTGGACCAATGAGAATGGCTGCGAAGCCGTATCTTATCCGGTAAATCTGTCAATACTCCCCGGAGAGAGAAAGGAAGTTGTGGTAGACTATATCACCCCGCGCGGGGAAAAGGAGCGCAACGTCAGTCTGAAAGTCAAATTATGCAACCTGAAAGAGGGTGCCGACGTCAACGAAAACAACAACAGCGACTCTACATCTTATGATGTCACTAAGTATAAGTTTGTCAAAGTGCCTTTGCTGGAAGAATTCACCACAGAGAATTGCTCCAACTGCCCTTCGGCAGCAGAGGCTATCCACGAGGCTCTCGCCTCCAACAACTATATCAATGAGATAGCCGTCGTTTGCCATCACTCCGGATTTTACGAGGATCAGTTCACACAGCAGTGCGACCGTGACATGCTTTGGCTCTATGGCACAGAGGCTGTTTACGCTCCGGCAATTATGTGGGACCGTACATGCTTTACATACCCGTCGACACCTGTCATGGATGCGCCACGCGAAAAGGGTGAATACATCAGTATATTCGACTACCTGAAGAGTCTCACTACAGAGGTGGCAATCCTGCCAGAAGCCGTCTACGACCCTGACACCCGCATGCTGCATGTCACCGTAACGGGCGGACGCGACCATGTATTTGGCGGCGATGATATACGCCTGACGGTTTATCTGGTTGAGAACGAAATTCATTCAAGCACGCAGAACAACGGCGGCAACGACTATATCCAGCGCCATGTTATCAGGGCTTATAACAGCACATGGGGCGAGCCCATCAACTGGGACTCCAATGACAACTATTACTATGAGTGCGACCTGACGGTACCAGACAATTGTGTAAAGAGCAATATGCAGATCATTGCCGTAGTGAGCAACTATGACCCGTCTGACGCCACCAATTGCCAGGTTGAAAATGCTGCTATCCTGAACGATATCGACTGGTCAGGCGCCACATCCGTAACAGGAGTGTCTGTGGAGCGTCCGTCTGCCCCGTCTGCCATATATGATGTCACAGGCAGAAAAGTTGGCGAAACATCAATGGATATGTCATCGCTGAAGCGTGGCATATATATCATCGGAGGCAAGAAAGTTGTAATCGGAAAATAGTTTGTTTTCTCGATATTACTTAAAAAGTAATGAAGGGGGTGCATAATTTGATGCATCCCCTTTTGGCTGATAATACTTTATGCTGTATGGAAAGCCTTAACAGCCGGCAAATATCACCACTCTACGCCGCCCTCGGCCATCACGCCGTCGGCAAAGGGAGTGTCGTCGGCACCGAAAGAATTGGCTTTATACTGGATGCATATAACAACCATGTCGTCCGCGCCCGTGTTGCGCAGCGCACGCATTCCTGCTGGAGCAACACGCACTACGCTGCCCTGAGCCACTGCGAAAGTCTTGCCGTCTACCTGAAACTCGCCCTTGCCGCTCACGATGATATACAGTTCCTCGTGTGTCTTGTGTGCATGAAGGAAGGTGCTGCCCTCGCCCGGAGCAAAGGTCTGTAACGAAATTTCAGAGCCTGTGGCGCCAAGGGCCGTGCCTGCAAAGACTTTTCCTTTGAGAACCACACCGCCGCCGAAGTCGATTTCGTGCTCACGCAACTCGTTGAAACTGCCTGTTGTAACTGCGGTAAAATTGTCGCCGCTACCTATAATCTCTAACTTTTTCATCTTATTATGCTTTTATTGTTCACGATGCAAAGTTAGTTTATATCTGCGTATGTATCAAGAGGTTACAAAATTCTCAGCCGGTTACGCGAAGGTTACTAATGCTGAAACCAAGCCATTTACGCCAATCACTTTTACACACTTTAACAACAGCACACTCGCATAATGGCTTTCGCCAAGACGCATGGGCACATCACGCCTGGGGATGCACGCCGGAAGAAAGACATTTTTATTCAAAATAGAGCCCCGCATATGCGGTTTATTTAAGAACATTGGTTACTTTTGTAAACCGTAATCAATGTTTTTATGATTAAGAACGAACTAAAAGACACATTATACCCCACCTGCCCCATACGCAACATATTGTCGCGCGTAGGCGACAAATGGTCTATGCTTGTGCTGATAACGCTCAACGGGCACGGCGTGATGAGGTTCAACGAACTGCGCCGCAACATTCCGGACATATCGCAGAAGATGCTGTCGGAGGTGCTGAAGGCGCTCGAGGCCGACGACCTTGTGTCGAGAAAGGTGTATGCCGAGGTGCCGCCGCGCGTTGAATACAAGCTCACAGAAAGGGCGCTGACGCTCATTCCGCTCATAGAAGGCCTTATAGACTGGGCTTTAAGCAATATGGACGACATAATGGAGAGCCGCAAACAGTATCTGCTGAAATAGCAGAACCATTAAGTTTCAGCAAACGTTGCGCATGGATGAATATGCCACTGTCTGCCGGCAGACAGCAATCTGACGACAAAGATGCTATCTGTTGACGTATTTCACTGTCTTAACTTCGCCGCCGTCATACTTTATCTTCAATATCAGCATGCCCGAGCCGAAACCCAAGGCCGAAGCCATGGTCCTAAGCATGGCATAGGCAAGATTCTTTGAGGCCGCAACGGCGTCACGGCCTGCCCCTACACACCATTACGTATTACTGTTGATATGTATCACCGCGTCAGTTTCGGGCACATTGCCAAGCCCTTTGCCAGCCAGCTTACGGCACAGCGAAAGAGGATACATCACCTTATCTGCCGACGAAGGCAGCACCGAATAATTCACTTCTGTTCTGATGCCAATCCTCGGCATGTCGTCATAGCTCATCTGCAACTTCAGCGCATCTCCCGATGCCATATCTCAGTTATTTCACCTCACGACAAGGCCCGGCTTCCAGCATACTGAACGGCACCGCTTTCTAATATGCCGTCTTTTACATTCCAAAAGGGCACAAATTGCACGCTAAAAGGTGGTCTTTTGGAGGCTAAAACATGGCCTTTTGCAACGCATTAATTATCAGTACGTTACGAAGGCAGGCAAGACACGGCATGCCGGAGGCTGAAAACGGGCGCGCCAACGGCCGGACGAGGCACGCTGACGGCAAAACTGACAGCTGGCATGACACGTATAAGGGTACAAACGACACCTCGATATGACAATTTAGACGGTAAAAACATTATACACATTTTTATGTATTAAAAAAGATTAAATCTTTCAAAATAGATTCGTAAATTATACCTTATATTACTAATTTGGCAGTAACTTTGCAGGCATAAAACCGAGAACAAAAATACAACTCTTTTAAAAATAAGGTAATATGAAGATTGAAAAAGTTCATGCAAGAGAAATCCTCGACTCAAGAGGCAATCCTACAGTAGAAGTTGAAGTAACCCTCGAAAACGGCGTAATGGGCCGTGCAGCTGTTCCGTCTGGAGCATCTACAGGTGAGAACGAAGCACTCGAGCTTCGCGACGGCGACAAGAACCGCTACCTGGGCAAAGGCGTACTGAAGGCTGTTGAAAACGTTAACACAATAATAGCACCTGCATTGAAGGGCGACTGCGTATTCAATCAGCGTGCCATCGACTATAAGATGCTGGCTCTCGACGGAACTCCTACAAAGAGCAAGCTCGGCGCAAACGCAATTCTCGGTGTGTCTCTGGCTACAGCACAGGCTGCTGCCAAGGCTCTCAACCTGCCGCTCTACCGCTACATCGGCGGCTGCAACTCTTACACAATGCCGGTTCCTATGATGAACATCATCAACGGTGGTGCTCACTCTGACGCTCCTATCGCATTCCAGGAGTTCATGATCCGTCCGGTTGGCGCTCCTTCTATCAAAGAGTCTATCCGCATGGGTGCTGAGGTGTTCCACGCACTTGCTAAGCTGCTCAAGAAGCGCGGTCTCTCTACAGCAGTAGGTGACGAGGGTGGTTTCGCTCCCGCACTGAACGGCATCGAGGACGCTCTCGACAGCATCTGCCAGGCTATCAAGGACGCAGGCTATGAGCCGGGCAAGGACGTTAAGATCGCTATGGACTGCGCTGCCAGCGAGTTCGCAGTATGCGAGAACGGCGAGTGGTTCTACGACTATCGTCAGCTGAAGGACGGCAAGAAGAAGGATCCTAACGGAAAGAAGCTTACTGCCGAGGAGCAGATCAAGTATCTTGAAGAACTTATCACAAAATATCCTATCGACTCTATCGAGGACGGTCTCGACGAGAACGACTGGGAGAACTGGGTTAAACTTACAGCTGCCATCGGCGACCGCTGCCAGCTCGTTGGTGATGACCTGTTCGTAACTAACGTTAAGTTCCTCGAGAAGGGTATCAAGATGGGTGCTGCTAACTCAATCCTGATCAAGGTTAACCAAATCGGTTCTCTGACAGAGACTCTCGACGCTATCGAGATGGCTCACCGTCACGGCTACACAACAGTTACTTCTCACCGTTCAGGCGAGACAGAGGATACTACTATCGCTGACATCGCTGTTGCTACTAACTCTGGTCAGATCAAGACTGGTTCTATGAGCCGCACAGACCGTATGGCTAAGTACAACCAGCTCATCCGCATCGAGGAAGAGCTTGGCGAAACAGCTAAATATGGTTACACAAAGCTGAAATAATTTTCCATAAGCATATCAGCTGTAAAGGGGATGCATGAGCCACATGCATCTCCTTTCTTTTTATATGGCACATAAAACCGGACGAGGCATATTTATCTACGAATTATAACTTTTTAGCCCATATTTCTCAATAATTCACGTATTTTTCCGATAAAATCTTCGATTTATCAAAAAGTAATGAAAATATATTAATTTATTGCATTGCAGTATAAAATAAATTCATATATTTGCCAAAGAAGAACATTTCCTGCATTCAACGGGATAGTGGCGCTGCTGAATGTAGATCCGAGACAAGATAATTAACCTATTTATTACAAGTCGGAAGCTTATTAACCTGCTGCTTTATTTTAAATCATCACAGCCCTATGAAAAAGAACATTTTACGCGCAATTGTACTTTTTTCAATTGCTTTTGGGTTTTCAGGGACGGAGAAAATCCATGCGCAAAACGGTCAGCCTCACAGTCTTAAGGCCGATGTTACCTTCTCTGACGTAACGCTAAGTTGGAAGAAGCCAACAGACAACATCATTCTGCAGTGGCACGATGACGAGGACTACAATGGCATGGACGGCGTACTGAAAGATCCTGAAGGGTCAATCGAGTTTTATGCCGCAAATAAGTTCAGCGCATCTGAACTTGCAGCCTATGCCGGACAGACAATTACTGATGTACGTTATTGGGAATATCGCGAAGCGTACAAAGCCTCAGTGGTTATCTTCGAAGACGGTACGCCGGTGTATGAGCAGGCCGCCGACCTCGCAGGATTTGAGAAAAACTCATGGAGAAACGTAAAGTTTGACACGCCATACACCATCCCCGAGGGCAAGGAAGTGCTGATATCAATCAAATACTCATACGGAAGAAACCTCGACATGGTTGCCATCTGCGACCGCGCTCCTACATACGGCAAGGGCAATCTCTACTCATACGACGGAGAGACATGGCACAGCGACGGTCCGGGCGACTTTCTCATAACTGCCGTTCTCGCAAACAATTCTACCGGAGAACCTAAGGGATACAACGTTTACCGCGACGGCGAGAAAGTCAACGGCGAGCTTATTGCCGATGCCACAAGCTACACCCTTAATGGCGAAACCGACGGACAACATGAATATCAAGTGTCTGCCGTGTATGACGCCGACGAGAAGATGTCTGCCAAGACTTTGGCCAGCACCTTGTCTGTATACGGCTGCATGCCTCCGGTTCCGTGCATATCAGGCAAGACAGACAACCTGTCGGGCACGATAACATGGGGCAGTCCGCTAAAGCGCGGTGCCGAAATGACATGGAGCGGCAAAGAAGTATCCAACGGAATAGGCGGCACCTCGAGCACATCGCCTAAGGTATGGATCAAGCATGAGTTCTCGGCTACAGACATGGCGGCATTCCCCGACCATCAGATTACAGCCATAAATGCATACGTCTTCAACGACGGCACGATCAATTCAGTAACCGCCTTCATAATGAAAGACGGCGTTATCGACTATTTCGAAGAGGTCAGCGCCGACATGGTTACAGCCATAAAGACCAACGAATGGAACAAGTTCGCGCTGCAAAAGCCTTACAAGATGGAGATAGGCCACGGCTATGCATTCGGTCTTTACTACACCCACACAGCCAAAGGCCACCCCGTTGGCGTAGACAACACAGAGGCAATAGAGGTGAAGGGCAACAGTTTCTCAACCTCAAGTCCGTCTTCAAAGGGCTTTGCCGAGTCGAGTCCATACTGGAAGACATTGTCTGAAGGCAAGATACCGGGCAACTTCATGCTGTCAGCAGACGTAGAAGCGCTCAGCAGTCAGGCATCAGAGCCGCAGAACATCACGGGATATGACATTTACCGCGACGGCGAGTTAGTTGCCGAAAACGTGGCAGGCCCGTCATACACCGACGTTGTTTCTGACCTCGGAACATACCAATATGCTGTTGTAACCAAAGGAGAAGGCGGCAAGAAATCAGACGCCGAGACTGCATATCTCACATACACGCTGCCTGAAGAATACAAGGCTCCGACCATCGTGAACAACAGTCAGGACGGAAAGAACATTAACATAGCATGGAGTTCAAATGCCTATGAGCTGAAGCACTACGGCAGAGCAACCTACATTGCAGGCTTTGCAGAGGAGATGCCGCTGCTTTACGGAGCAAGGTTTACGAAAGAAGAACTGGCTGAATATGCCGGATTCAAGTTTCATTCGCTCACATTCGGCCTCGGCGACAACCTTGACGAATTCAAGCTAAAGATTATTGCAGAGGGCGGAGAAGTGCTCTATGAGAAGCAGCTAACCAAGAACGACATAACTCCCGGCTATCTCTACACCCTTGACTTCGATGGAGAAATAGACGTAAAGGTGCCCGAAGGAAAGGACATCTACCTCGCTTATGAGGCCACATTGCCAGCCAACACCACACCGATACTGCTCGATGCAGGTCCGGAGGCTGAAGGCGGAGCCGTAGTCAACCTTGCGGGAGGCGCAGGCTCATGGCTCAATCTCAGCACGATAGCCTCTGACTATAAGGGCATGAACGTAGTTATCGGCGCACTGATAATCGACGACAATTCTGCACAAAGCCCGTCGAAGGTCAAGGCTGCAAGGCTTAGCAGCGTCAAGCTCAACGGCAATGACATGGAGAGAGTAATCATAAAGACGAAGGCTACGACTGATGCTGAGGGCATGGAGTTTGGCATCCGTACGGCAAAAGAGCCTGTCAAGGCCGCTGCCGCGAATGCAGACAAGCCCAAGGTGAAGAGCTACCGCATATACAGAAACGGCGACATGATGCTCGAAACAACAGAGACGAACTATGCCGAGACACTGACCGAATACGGCATTATCTACTACTACGTAACGTCTGTATACGAAAACGGATGGGAATCGCCTGCAAGCGACCTCATGACATTCAGAAACACCATTGCACAGCGCACCCAGGCACCTTACGACCTGCGCGGAGCTGTAGACGGCAAGAACCTTAACCTGACATGGAAGCCCGTAAGCGAGGCGCCCGTACTTACCTACGAAAACGGCAGCGGAAATTATATGGCATTCGGCATGACCGGCAGCAATGTCGTTGAAGGCTACATGGTGATAAAATTCCCGGCAGCAGAAATGGCCGACAAGGTGGGCCAGGAGATATCACACATTAACTTCAGACTGAACTCTACCGACCTGCAGACCGCGGCAGCTGTGGTTATGTATGGCGACAACGTTGTCTACATGCAGGACATCAACGTATCTACGCTCAATGTAGGAGCCAACACCGTGCGCCTGAACAAACCTGTAAAGGTCATTGAAGGCAAAGACATCGGCGTGGGCTATCACCTGTCTTACATGTCGGGAGTTAAGCCTCTCGTATGCGACGACGGCCCAACCGTGGCTGACTATTACAGCGACCTCATTTCGGCTTCAGGCACTCCAGGCTACTGGAAGTCGATGAACAAGGACTATAAGTTTAACTACAACTGGGCAATATCAGCCACAATAAAGGCTGCCGACCAGAAGATTGACACCGAGAAGGCAAGCGCTCCTGAGGCAGACGGAGTTACATATACGGTATACAGAGACGGCATGCCGATACAGACAGGCCTGACAGCCACATCGTTTGTCGTAGAGAATGCTGCCAACGGCATATATACAGTAACGGCAACAACAGGAGAAGACGAGTCGGCAGAGTCGAACTCTGTTGAATACGGAGAGACTACGGGAATAACATCTCTCACCGACGACGGCAGCGACAGCCTGAAGGAAGGTGACATCTACACAGTAGACGGACAGATAGCAGCCCGCAACGGCGACACATCGAAGCTGAAGAAAGGCGTGTATATCATGAACGGAAAGAAGTTTGTCGTTAAATAACAAGACTACATAATGTGCCCGGACCGACACAGGTCTGACGCAACATCAACCTACAACGAGGCATTCCGAATGGTCGGGATGCCTCGTTCCGTTTATCCAAAATCGGTTATTAGTATTCTGTCTGGATTTTTGCTTTATATTGAACAGATTTTGGTTAGATTTCTCGCAGGCATAGCGGGCTATGTCAAGAAAAAGCTAACTAAAAAACACCGATAAAAACAAAAAGACAGACTGAAAGCATAAAGGCACAAAACTGATAAAGCTATGTGCGGTATAATCCCAGATTTGGGATTATAGCCTTCAACCGAACGCAGCGCTGAACGACCTCGCCAACAGTCCCGAGCCGCACATTCATTCAGGCCAGCATACCCAAACCGCCAATAAATCACTGTCAGACGGAGAGCCGATGTCTGCCATACCACCGGACGGTCTGCATGCATACACAGCCCGTGGAGACACGGAGCGGTCAAAAAACTGCGGCTTACATTTGGCTCAGCTACGGTCTTTACGTATCTTTGCATCATGCTTACAGAGTTTCATCCCATACACACCGATATACCGAAGCCGCAGAAATTCACCTTCCCTTTCTGCTACGAGCCTCATCCGCTGTGCCTGCTCGCCGCCGGAGAGGTGCAGAGATATATAGCAGGAGTGGACAAATGGCGCGACGAACTGCAGCACGGCAAGATGTTCGGGGTGCTTGTCGCTGAGGACGAAGAAGGCCGACTGGGCTTCACGGCGGCATTTTCAGGACTGCTCGACGGCAGCAACGACCATCCTTATTTTGTGCCGCCGGTGTTCGATGCCACGCCGGTTGACGGATATTTCAAGACCAACGAGGCACGTATTTCGGCCATAAACCGCACGATTGACGGCATTGAGAAGGGCGAAAGCTATCTCAACGCCCTGCATGAACTTGAGAGTTGCAAGACCGAAACTGCCGCGGAGGAGGAACAATACCGGCTGAAGATAAAGGAGGCAAAGGCGGCACGCGACGCAAAAAGGCAGAGCGGCGCGCCCATAACGCCCGAAGAGGAGGAACGGATGCTGAACGAAAGCCGCTTTATGAAGGCTGAACTGCACCGCATGAAGAAGCGGAACAGAGAACAAGTTGACGGATGTGAGGCACGGCTAAAGCCGTTTCAGGACAAGATAAGGCAACTTAAGGCCAAGCGTAAGGCCATGTCAGACAGTCTGCAACACTGGCTCTTCGAACAATACAACATGCTCAACGCACGCGGAGAGCGGCGCGGACTATGCTCTATATTTGCCGACACGCCCCAGCACGTGCCGCCCGCAGGGGCCGGCGACTGCTGCGCTCCAAAGCTGCTTCAGCATGCCTATCTCAACCATCTGCACCCGGTGTGCATGGCGGAGTTTTGGTGGGGCGACTCGCCAAAGAGCGAAATACGCCACCATCTGCACTATTATCCTGCCTGCCGAGGCAAATGTCTGCCCATACTAACGCACATGCTGAAGGGCCTCGACGTTGATCCCGACCCGCGACAGGCGCCCGAACAGCGGCTGCCCGAGATTGTTTATGAGGACGAATGGCTCATCGTGGCATGCAAACCTGCCGGAATGCTGTCTGTCAGGGGCAAGTCTGACCGCCAGTCGGCTGCATCGCTGATAGCCCAAAACTATGCCGAAGGCAACGAGCCTGTGCCTGTTCACCGCCTCGATATGGACACATCGGGACTGATAATACTTGCCAAGACGCCCGAGGCATACAAGAACCTGCAGGAGCAGTTCTGCCAAAGAAGCATCAGCAAGCGCTATGTGGCACTGCTCGACGGCACGCCCAAGGCGCCAACAAGCGGCAGAATAAGTCTGCCACTCATCGCCGACCCGCTTAACCGCCCGTATCAGAAGGTGGACACAGACAGCGGAAAGGCTGCCGTAACTGACTATAAGATTATCGGACAGGCAGCAGGACGCACGCTGATAGAGCTGTTTCCGCACACCGGACGCACCCACCAGTTGCGCGTTCACTGCGCACACAGGCTCGGACTTGGCACGCCGATAGCAGGCGACAGCCTCTACGGCCACCCTGCCGACCGCCTGTATCTGCACGCCGAGGCAATAAGCTTCCGCCATCCTGCCACAGGCAAAGAAATGACATTTGAGCGCACTGCCGGTTTCAGACGGTCAATAATGCCGCAGGACTGATAAATACGACATACAAACGGAATAAATCTGAACACAGGAAAAATAAAGACATAAAGGAGATACATTATGGAAGACAAAATGAAATGGAAGACGCTGAAAAGCGAATATCTTATACAAAGACCGTGGCTGACGGCTCGCCGCGACACCGTGGAACTGCCCAACGGCGTCATCAACGATGAATACTACGTGCTGGAATACCCCACATGGATCAACGTGATAGCGCTGACAACCGACGGCAACATGGTGATGATAAGACAATATCGCCACGGAATAGACCAGACTTGCTTCGAGATTGTTGCCGGCGTGTGCGAGAAGGGCGAAGACCCTGAGGCCGCCGCGCGCCGCGAACTGCTCGAAGAAACGGGCTATGCCGGAGGAGAATGGCACGAACTGATGGCAATATCGGGCAACACGAGCACCACCAACAACATAACCCACTGCTTTGTGGCTACGGGCGTTGAGAAGGTTGGCAGTCAGCATCTCGACCGCACGGAGGACATCGAGGTGCATGTTATGACCAAGGACGAAGTGATGCAGCTGCTCGTGAGCGACGAAATAAAACAGAGTCTGATGGCTGCGCCGCTGTGGAAATATTTCTATCAGCTAAACATCCGTTAACATTGAGCCGACGGACGTTAACATTTCGACATGCGTCAGAAGTGCGCCTTTTAGAAAAGACAAATGTCTTCAGAATGTGCGAATATGCTTATTGAACACTGACAGGAGGTCTATTCTGCACAATTTTACACTGAAATACAGGTGATAAAGCAGTGAAACAGGTTGCAAAAAGCAGCCTTTCACCATACGAAACACGGCCTTTTACACTGCGAAGAGGGTGTGTCGTAATGCACGATGCACCTTCTTTTTTTGT
>UMHG01024774.1_pt1 | contig 11194 bp, 8 predicted proteins | sample 1965471 | NCBI WGS metagenome assembly UMHG01 (sample SAMEA4836092, study PRJEB28245) | human gut metagenome | biome: gut microbiome; material: fecal sample | place: Denmark | collected 2008
TGCCGGGGTTGCTCAACGGATTTTTCCCGAACCTTGCCTTTTGCGAGGGCAAGCTGGACGTGGTGGTACTGGGACTGCTGCTCTACTTTCTGCGCAAAAATCCCAAAAGGATGTCGGTGGGCTACTGCCTGTACTGTGCGATGCAGCTGGGTGTTTCGATGATGATGGCAGTTAGCCTCCATGACCCAGGCTTCCTTTTTTTCCGTATGTACCAGTGGATGATGATTGGCTCTCTTCCGGTGATGCTGTGCTACAACGGGCAGCGCGGAAAGGGCGGAGGAAGGTTCTTTTATTGGTTTTATCCGGCGCATATCTGGATTTTGTTCGTGCTGTCTAACTTTGTGTAAACAAGGTGGATATAAAAAATACCGCCCTTCCTTCTAAGCAGAAAAGGCGGTGTAAATGGATTTGTCAAAAGGAGAGAGAAAAATGAACACAACATCCAATTCTTTGTGGGTAGGCTACGCGCTGCTGTCGGCGGTTTTTGCTGCGCTGACCTCCATTCTGGCAAAGCTTGGCATCAGCGGCATCGATTCCAATCTTGCCACCGCGATTCGGACGGTGGTGGTGCTGGTGATGGCATGGGGAATCGTTTTTATGACAGGAGTCAACAAGCAGCTGCCGAATATCGGCGCGCGCTCCTGGATTTTTTTGATTCTTTCAGGAATCGCGACCGGACTGTCCTGGCTGTTTTACTACCGTGCGCTCCAGCTGGGAGATGCCAGCAAGGTGGTACCGATTGATAAGTCCAGCGTGGTCATCAGCATGATATTGGCGTTTGTCATTTTGAAGGAAAAGATTACCTGGCAGACGCTGTTGGGCGGTCTGCTGATTACGGCGGGGACCTTTGTGCTCATCTTATAGAGAAAAATTTGTCAAATTGACAGAAAATCAAAACTGTTTCTATCATGGCTGACTAAGTTTCAAAAAATCTATTGCATTTTGAGATAAAAAACGTTATCTTATAAGAGTAGAACATGAACCTTCTTTTGAGAGGAGCGGCTGGGCAAAATCCACCTGCTCCACCTGAAATTCTTTGCCATCCAGGTAGGAGAGGATACCGGCATCGGTGGAAAAACAGAACCGGAGCTTGTAGGCGTACAGCGCCTGATGGTGGTAGCCGTTGCCCTTGTTCTGGGCGTTGGTACCGTATTTGGTGTCGCCGACCAACGGATGTCCATAAAATGCCATGTGCGCACGAATTTGGTGGGTGCGTCCGGTCTTGAGGTCCACCTCCAACAGGCTGGTTTTCCCGTCGGTGCGCAAGGTGCGGTAGCTGGTGATGATGGTCTTGCTGCCGGGCACCTGATTTTTAAAGACGCGCACTTGATTTCGCTGGCTGTCCTTGAGCAGAAAGTCGCGCAGGGTCCCGCTTTTTGGCTGCATCACGCCGTGTACCAGGCACAGGTAGAGCTTGGTCAGCTCGCGGTCCTTCACCTTCTGGTTGAGGATGCGCAGCGCCTGCGCATTTTTGGCAGCGATGACGATGCCGCCGGTGTTGCGGTCGATGCGGTTGCACAAAGCAGGCACAAAGCTCTGCTCGGCATCCGGCTGATATTCCCCTTTGTTGTACAGATAGTGCAGGATACGGTTGATGAGGGTGTCCGGCGTGTTGTCGTCATCCTCGTGGACGACCAGTCCGGGCTTTTTGTCCACCAGCAGGATGTTCTGGTCCTCATAGACCACCTGGATGCGGTCGGGTACCTTTAAAAAGACCAGGTCCTGACGACATTCCCCGAAAAATTCATCGTTGATGTACAGTTCCAGCAAATCGCCCTGCGAAAGGCGGTCCTGCGGCTGACAGCGCTTTTTGTTCAGCTTGATGCGTTTAAGACGAAAAGATTTGTACAGCAGTCCCTGCGGCAGAGCGGGCACTGTTTTTTCTATAAATTTGCTGACCCGTTGTCCGGCGTCGTTGGAATTGATAATGAAGGATTTCATAAGGAATAGACCTCTTTCTGTGATCGGCGGTTTTGAAGGGTTTGGGTGATATGATTATAACATACCATGAAAATTTTGCAACACAGCCAAAGGGCAGGAGGGAAAAACCATTACAGAGCATAAAGAAAATACACAGTCTGCCCCGGCAGGTAAAAAGACGAATCTGCACGCAGGGCATCGTGATCGCCTGAAAAAGCGTTTTGATGCAGTGGGAGAAAGAGGCTTTGAGGATCACACGCTGCTGGAGCTGCTGTTGTTTTATGGGGTGCCGCAGAAGGACACCAATCCCATTGCCCATCGGCTGATCGAGCGGTTCGGCAGTCTGCCTGCGGTACTGGAAGCGCCCGCGCGGGAGCTGATGCAGGTCGAAGGGGTGGGAGAAAATGTCGCAAGGCTGCTCAAGGTGACCCAGGCAATGCGCTGTCGCTGCACCCAGCAGCAAACTGCCCGCCAGAAGGTGGTGCTCAATTCCTCCTTGAAGGCGGGAGAATACCTCTGCTCTCTGCTGCAAGGCAGAGAAACCGAGGCACTTTTGCTGGTCTGTCTGGATGCGGGAAAGGCGGTGCGCCACTGCGAGCAGCTGGAAAGCGGTGTATCGGACAGTATCTCCACCACCCTGCGGCAGATCGCACAACTGTGTGTCAACCGCAACGTCCATGACATCATTTTGGCGCACAACCATCCCAGCGGTCTGGTGCATCCCTCAAGGGAGGACATCGTGATGACCCGCAAGGCGCAGGATTTTTTACAGGAAATTGGAGTAAACCTGCTGGACCATTTCGTTATAACCGATAAGGAATTTTATTCAATGAAGGACCATAGGCTTTTTTAAGCTTTAGGGTATAAGTCAAGTATCTTTGCAGACGGAAAAATATCCTGCAAAGACCAAAAGGAGGAGAACGAAAATGAAAAAAACGCTGGCAATGCTGATGACAGCAACAATGGTCCTGTCCATGGGTGTGGGCGCAAGCGCAGCAGAGAATGGGTACAGCATCTCGCTGCAAAACAACAAGCTGACCCTTTCCGGTAGCGAAAATACCGTTACCTATCAGCTGGAGGAGGACGAGATTCTTCTGGGACAGAGTGCGGCAGGCGGTATCTCGGTTTCTTTCCTTGACAAGGAGGACGGCAGCAAGAAGGTCAGCCTGGGCGAGCAGAAGCAGGTGACAGTGACCGGTGACATCGATCAGCTGCGCATCAGCAAAACGCTCGATAAAGAATACAGCATCTATCTGGACGAAGATGCAGATGTCAACACCCTGTTTTCCAACGGTGATGCAAGAATCGTGGTGGAGGGTGAGCTTACCAAAGCATATCTGACCTCGGGTGCGGCAAAATTGACCGCAAAAGCCGACAGCGAAGTGGACACGGTTTATGCAAAGAATGAGAACTGTGTCAAAGGCCTTTTGAGCCACCACATCAAGAAGTATGAGGAAGGAACGCAGATCGACAGCTTCAACTACGGACCTCGTTCTTCCGGCACCTACTACAGAAATGGACGCAGCTACGGTTACCGCAGCGACCTGGGTATTTCCGGTATCGTAGACCGCGGTGACCGCATCAGCTTTGACTGCGACGTTTCCGGTGCTACCGTTCTTTGGAACGGCAGCGAAATCGGTACCACCGACCGCGGCAGCAACACCTTTGATGTTGACCGCAACCGTTACCGTGACGACCGTTTGACCATCTCCAAGGACGGCTATGAAACCGAGGTTATCTATCTGGATAACTACTATGGAGAATACTACCGCTACAAACGCAGCAGCCGTGGTTACAACTACTGGAGAGAGTAGTGAGCAGACACCTTCGAAAAAAATCACATTTTGCACATTCGGCAGACCTCCTGAGCAGGAGGTCTGCCGAATCGTTTGTTGAGAAAGAACGGGGCACAGCAACAAAACTTGCGCTTTTAACGGAAAAGAAATTGACTTGCGGTTTGCATAGTGCTAAAATCAAGAGAGGAAATCGACAAAAAAGGAGGCAGAAAAATGGAGCAGACAGAAAAATTTGAGCTGGTCAGCGACTATCAGCCGACCGGTGACCAGCCGCAGGCGATTGAGCGGCTGGCAGAAGGCGTGCTGCACGGAGATAAGGAGCAAACCCTGCTGGGAGTGACCGGTTCAGGTAAAACCTTCACCATGGCAAACATCATCCAGAAGGTCAATCGCCCGACGCTGGTGCTGGCACACAACAAGACGCTGGCAGCACAGCTATGCTCGGAGTTTAAGGCATTTTTCCCGAACAATGCGGTGGAATACTTTGTGTCCTACTACGACTATTACCAGCCGGAAGCCTATATCGCCAACACCGACACCTACATCGAAAAGGACAGCGCCATCAATGACGAAATCGAAAAGCTGCGCCATTCGGCAACCTCCGCTTTGTCCGAGCGGCGGGACGTCATCATCGTCGCCAGCGTGTCCTGTATCTATTCGCTGGGTGACCCAATCGACTACCGCAACATGGTCATCTCCCTGCGGACCGGTATGCGCAAGGAGCGGGACGAGCTGACCAAAAAGCTGGTCGAGCTGCAATATGAGCGCAACGACATCAACTTTATCCGAAACAAGTTCCGGGTGCGCGGCGACGTGGTGGAAATTTTTCCCTCCTATTCGGGCGATACCGCTGTGCGGGTGGAATTTTTCGGGGATGAGGTGGACCGCATTTCCGAAATCAACACCGTCACCGGAGAGGTCAAAAATGTAGTTTCACACGTTGCCATCTACCCTGCGTCCCACTATATCGTACCGAGGGAGAAGATGCAGCAGGCGCTTGGAGAAATCCGCGAGGAGATGGAGCAGCGAGTGGCTTACTTTAAAGCCAACGACAAGCTGATTGAGGCGCAGCGCATCATGGAGCGCACCAACTATGATATGGAGATGCTGACCGAAATCGGCTTTTGCAAGGGCATCGAAAACTATTCCCGCGTCCTTTCCGGTCGTGCGCCGGGCAGCTGCCCGTATACCCTGCTCGATTACTTCCCGGAGGATTTTCTGCTGTTTGTGGACGAGTCGCACGTCACCCTGCCGCAGGTGAGAGGAATGTACGGCGGCGACCAGGCGCGCAAAAAAAATCTGGTGGATTACGGCTTCCGCCTGCCGTCCGCCTTTGATAACCGCCCGCTGACCTTCGATGAATTTTACGGGAAACTCAATCAGGTCATCTTTGTCAGTGCAACGCCCGGCGCCTTTGAAAAGGAAAAGAGCGCCCGCATCGTCGAGCAGGTCATCCGACCGACCGGTCTGGTCGACCCGGAGATCGACGTGCGCCCGGTGGATGGACAGATCGACGACCTGCTTTCTGAAATCAATGCCCGCACCGAAAAGGGAGAGCGGGTGCTGGTGACCACCCTGACCAAAAAGATGGCAGAGGATTTGACCGGCTATTTTGAAAACATGGGCGTTCGGGTGCGGTATATGCACCACGACATCGACACCATCGAGCGAATGGAGATCATCCGTGACCTGCGCCTTGGAGAATTTGATGTGCTGGTGGGCATCAACCTGCTGCGAGAGGGCTTGGACATCCCGGAGGTTTCGCTGGTGGCAATCCTGGATGCAGACAAGGAAGGCTTTTTGCGCAGCGAAACCTCGCTGGTGCAGACCATCGGACGAGCGGCACGAAATGCCAACGGCAAGGTCATCATGTACGCCGATTCGGTCACCGATTCGATGGAGCGCGCCATCAGCGAAACCTACCGCCGCCGAGAGGTGCAGTTAAAATATAACGAGGAGCATGGGATCGTTCCACAGACCATCAAAAAGGATGTGCGGGAGATTTTGGAAATTTCTACCCGTGAGCACACCGAAAAGATGGGCAAGGGCAAAAAGCGGATGAGCCAGACCGAGCTGCGTGCGACCATCGAAAAGCTGACGGCAGAGATGAAAAATGCCGCACAGATTTTGGAGTTTGAACACGCAGCTTACCTGCGCGATAAAATCAAAAAGCTGAAAGAACAGTACACCGCCAATCCCAATCTGAAAATTATGAAGGATGCGCAGGAAAGCAGCGGGAACAAGGGAAGAAAAAAACGTTAAAAAACAAAAGCAGACAGGGAGGGGAACAGGATGGAACCAAAAGAAGTACAGAAATATATAGAGCGCCTGGTGCAGCTGCTGTGCCAACAGTTTGGAGAACAGCTGCTCTATGTGGGATTGCAGGGAAGCTGCCGCCGTGGAGAAGCTACCGAAAACAGCGACATCGACGCAGTGGTTGTACTGGAGGAGCTGAGCATCCCTCATTTGCAGCAGTACAGGGACATCCTGTGCCGGCTGGGACAAAAGGAGAAAAGCTGCGGCTTTATCTGTGGCAGAAAGGAACTGGCAGGCTGGAACCCTTTGGAAAGCTGTCTGATGCTGCATGAAACGCTGGACCTGTACGGAAAGCTGGAGGAGCTGATGCCGCCCTACACCCAAGAGGATGTTCGGGTTTATCTCAAGCTCAATCTGGGAAACCTCTACCATGAGCTGTGCCATCGGTATCTGCACAGCGGACAGCTGGAGCAGGAGCTGCCAAGGATGTACAAGTCCACCCTTTATCTGCTGCAAAATCTGCACTGGCTGCGAACCGGTGTCTATCCGATGAACACAAGCGAGCTGGAAGTGTGTCTGTGCGGTACCGACCGCAAAATCCTGCTGACGGCAGCACAATATAAGCAGGGAGAAGCGGTCGATGCAAAAGAAGCGTTTGAGCAGCTGTTTGATTGGAGCGCAGAACTGCTGCGCCAGCTGTAATCAATAATCCAAGGTCAACAACAAACCTTCAGGAGGACAGGATGAACGATAAAATTATCATACATGGTGCAAGGGAGCACAACCTCAAAAACATTGATTTGGAGGTTCCACGCGACAAGCTGGTCGTTTTTACGGGACTTTCCGGCTCGGGAAAATCCTCCCTTGCCTTCGATACCATCTATGCGGACGGACAGCGCAGGTATATGGAAAGCCTTTCTTCCTATGCCCGCCAGTTTTTGGGGATGATGGAAAAACCGGATGTGGACGAAATCACCGGTCTGTCGCCGGCAATTTCCATCGACCAGAAGACTACCTCTAAAAACCCGCGTTCCACAGTGGGCACTGTCACCGAAATCTATGACTACCTGCGCTTGCTGTACGCCCGCATCGGCATCCCGCATTGTCCGGTGTGCGGCAGGGAAATCCGCCAGCAGACGGTGGACCAGATGGTGGACAAAATCATGGAACTGCCGCAGCGGACCAAAATCCAGATTCTGGCTCCGATTGTGCGAGGAAAGAAAGGAACCCATCAAAAGGAGTTTGAACGGGCAAAAAAATCCGGATATGTCCGTGTGCGGGTGGATGGAAATTTGTACGAGCTGAGCGAGGAAATCGCTCTGGAAAAAAATAAAAAGCACAACATCGAGGTTGTAGTGGACCGACTGGTGGTGCGGGAGGACATCCAATCCCGCCTGACCGACTCGCTGGAAACTGCCATCGATCTGACCGGCGGACTGGTGCTGGTGGACGTCATCGACGGCGAGGAGATGCTCTTCTCCCAGAACTACGCCTGCCCGGAGCACAACATCAGCATTGAGGAATTGAACCCGCGGATGTTCTCCTTCAATAACCCGTTCGGTGCCTGTGAAAAATGTACGGGCTTGGGAACCTTTATGAGTATCGACCCGGATTTGGTCATCCCAGATAAGGATAAAAGCATCCGCGAAGGTGCGATTCGGGCAAGCGGCTGGTACTACGCAGAGGGCGGCATCGCCCAGATGTACTACCAGAGTCTATCAGAGCACTACCATTTTTCGCTGGACACACCGGTTAAAGAGCTGCCCAAGCAGGTGATGGACATCCTGCTGTATGGCACCAAGGGAGAAAAAATCAAGATGGTGCGGGACACCCAGGACATCAAATCCACCTACTACACCGAGTTTGAAGGGGTTGCCAACAACCTGGAACGTCGTTTTCGGGAGACTTCCTCCAACTGGATGCGGGAGGAAATCACCACCTGGATGAATGCGGTGGACTGCCCGCAGTGCCACGGAGACCGCTTAAAGAAGGAAAGTTTGTCGGTGCTGATTGGTGGCATGAACATCAGCCAGCTGTGCCGCCTGTCGGTAACAGCGATGCTGGACTTTTTTGATCAGCTGCAACTGACCGAAAAGGAGCAGCAGATTTCCCATCAGGTCATCAAGGAGATTCGCTCCCGACTGGAATTTCTGCGCAATGTAGGACTGGAATATCTGACCCTGTCCCGTGCTTCTGCTACCCTGTCGGGCGGAGAAAGCCAGCGTATCCGGCTGGCTACCCAGATTGGCAGCTCGCTGATGGGTGTTTTATATATTCTGGACGAGCCGAGCATTGGACTGCATCAGCGGGACAACGATAAGCTGATTGCCACCCTGCGCCATCTGCGTGACCTGGGCAACACCGTCATCGTGGTCGAACACGATGAGGATACCATGTACGCCTCCGACTATATCGTGGACATCGGACCGGGAGCGGGTGTACACGGCGGCGAGGTGGTGTGCGCAGGCACCTTGGAGGAAATCATGGCGTGCGACCGCTCGGTGACCGGTCAGTATCTCAGCGGCAAAAAGTTTATTCCGGTGCCTGCAACCCGACGGGAGGGCAACGGAAAATGGCTGACCGTCAAGGGTGCGCAGCAGAACAACCTGAAAAAGGTCAACGCCAGCATCCCGCTGGGGACCTTTACGGCGGTGACCGGCGTGTCCGGCTCGGGCAAATCTTCCCTTATCAATGAAATCCTCTATAAAGGGCTGGCCGCAAAACTCAATCAGGCAAAGGCGCGTCCCGGCAAGCACAAGGAAATCGTAGGCATCGAGGAGCTGGATAAGGTTATTGAAATCAGCCAGAGCCCGATTGGAAGAACGCCGCGCTCCAACCCTGCCACCTACACCGGCGTATTCACCGATATTCGACAGCTGTTTGCACAGACTGCCGAAGCCAAGGCGCGCGGCTATGACAGCGGCAGATTTTCCTTCAATGTAAAAGGCGGCAGGTGCGAAGCCTGCGAAGGCGACGGCATTTTGCAGATTGAGATGCACTTTTTGCCGGACATCTATGTCCCGTGCGAGGTCTGCAAGGGCAAACGCTACAATCGGGAAACGCTGGAGGTAAAATATAAGGATAAAAACATCAGCGATGTGCTGGAGATGACCGCAGAGGAAGCGGCGGTCTTTTTTGAAAATATCCCGAAGATTGCACGCAAGATTCAGACGCTGTGCGATGTCGGTTTGGGTTACGTCAAGCTGGGACAGCCGGCGACCACCCTGTCGGGCGGAGAGGCGCAGCGGGTCAAACTGGCGACCGAGCTTTCCAAGCGGGCGACCGGCAGAACCATTTACATCCTGGACGAACCGACCACCGGTCTGCACGCAGCGGATGTACACAAGCTCATCGAGGTGCTTCAGACACTGGTGGATTCCGGCAATACGGTGGTGGTCATCGAGCATAATCTGGATGTCATCAAAACAGCAGACTATATCATCGACCTTGGACCCGAGGGAGGAGATCGAGGTGGTCAAATTGTTGCTACCGGAACACCGGAGCAGGTGGCACAGTGCGAAGGCTCCTACACCGGAAAATATCTGAAAAAGGTGCTGGAAAAGGCACAGAAGCAGCACCCGATTCCACCACAGTAAAGCATGATGGAAAAAGGGAAACAAAAAGACGATGATTTGTGATTTTTGTACCTTTACACTCTTATACTGCTTTGGTATAATTGTTGTATCAACTTAAGCTCAAAAGAAAGGAAGATGTACAATGTCCGCAGTAAAAATCACCGAAGGAATCTACTCGGTAGGGATCATGAACCCGAATATGAGGGTGTTTGATATTGTGATGAAGACCGACTCGGGTACCTCCTACAACTCCTATCTGGTCAGAGGCAGCGAAAAGACCGCTCTGATCGAAACCTGCCATGAGAGCTTTTTTGAAGAGTATCTGGAAAATATCAAAGAAGTCTGCAAGTTTGAGGAAATTGACTATATCGTTATGAACCACAACGAGCCGGACCACTCTGGTTCGTTGGCAAAGCTGCTGGAGCTGATGCCAAACGCACAGCTGATCGCTTCGATTGCAGGTGCAAACTATCTGAAAAATATCACCAACCGCTGTGATTTGGATATTCACAAGGTCAAGGACGGAGAGGTTCTCGATCTGGGCGGCTTGAGCCTGACCTTCCTGTCTGCACCGAACCTGCACTGGCCGGATTCGATGTTCACCTGGGTCAAAGAGGCAAGCGCCCTGTTCACCTGCGACTTTTTGGGCTGCCACTACTGCGAGCCATACACCTTTGATACCCGCATTGCTTATCCAAAGGCTTATGATACCGCTCTGGAGCTGTACTACGGCGCCATCTTCGGTCCATTTGCATCCTTTGTACGCAAGGGTCTGGAAAAAATCAAAGCCCTGCCACAGCAGCCGGATTACATCTGCACCAGCCACGGTCCGGTCCTGACCAAAGAAGGCAGAATGCAGCAGGTTTTGGCAAGCTATGAGGCGTGGTCCGCAGAGCAGCCGGCAGGCGCTGAGCTGATTCCTGTTTTCTACACCTCTGCTTACGGCAACACCGCCAAGCTGGCAAAGAAGATTCAGGAAGGTATTTTGGAGGCAAAACCGGATGCAGACTGCCAGACCTATGACATCATCGAGCACGATATGGCTCAGCTGCACGCGCTGATCAACCACTGCAAGGCGTTTGCTGTCGGCAGCCCGACCCTCAACCGCGATGCGGTTCCACCGGTGTGGAATCTGCTGGCTGGAGTGGATGCAATCAACTCCGGCAAAAAGCCTGCACTGGTCTTCGGCTCCTACGGCTGGACCGGTGAGGCAGTCGGCAACATCCAGGCTCGTCTTCAGGGACTGAAGATGAACGTCTTTGAGGATGGCTTCAAGGTAGCCTTTGTTCCTACCGAGGACGATTTGGAAGCAGCCAAAGAACTGGGCAAAAATTTTGCAATGAGCTTCTAATCATCAAAAGAGAGCAGATATTTTGTCTGCTCTCTTTTTTTGCCATAAAAGCAGCAACACTGCCATAGAATAAACAGGAAAGCATCCTTTGCAGACGGGAAGGTTTTGTGCTAAAATAAGGGTGCAGGATATTTTGAAAATCCAATCAAAGAAAGAAGGAATGGATATGAAGGTACTGTTGTTGAATGGAAGCCCACACGAAAAGGGATGCACCTACACGGCATTGTGTGAGGTAGCGGGTGTTTTGGAAAAAAATGGAATCGAAACAGAAATCTTCCAGATTGGAAATAAGCCGG
>UMHG01047015.1_pt1 | contig 11086 bp, 3 predicted proteins | sample 1965471 | NCBI WGS metagenome assembly UMHG01 (sample SAMEA4836092, study PRJEB28245) | human gut metagenome | biome: gut microbiome; material: fecal sample | place: Denmark | collected 2008
GGTATCCCCGAATCCAGCGGTCGCCGTAGTTTTGCTCGATCGGACTCATGTCGCTCCACGTTTTGCCGCCGTCCTCGGAGAGCTCCACTTTCCACGTCGTGCCGTCCATGCCGGCGGCGAAGACGTTGGCCACGACGACGTCCGCCCCCAGATCGTATTTGTAGGTGGCGTAAGGCCCCGCGAAGACGGCGTCGCCGTGATAGAGGCGTATCTGGTGATCGTCGGGACGCTGCGAGGCCTTGAAATAGGTGTCGACGATCTTCGTTCCGTCGATCTCGTAGACCATGAAGCCGTTGGGCGTGCCGTCGCCGCCGCAGTTCGAGCGCCAGAAATAGCCGCACGTACCGCCGTGGATACGTTCGAAGAGGTTATGCGAGCGCATGTGATAGGGCTGGAAATAGTGCGTGTGGGCGCACATCAGCGTAGGGTTCTGGTATTTGGAAATCAGGTCGAGCACCTTCTGGCGGTTGCGGTAGTTCGTGTCGCGCAGCGGGATGTGGTAGTAGAGCACGATCATCTTGCTCGTGGGGACGAAGGACAGATCCTTTTCGAGCCACGCCACCTGCTCGTCGGTGAAGCCGCCGGTGTAGTCCTGACCCGAGAAGAGGCAGTTGTCCATCGCGACGAAATGCACTTCGCCGCGGTTGAACGAGTACCACCGCGGGCCGAGCACGTCGCGATAGGTGTCGCCCGTGTAGTCGACCGAGCTCTTGTCGTGGTTGCCGATGGTGGTGAAGAAGGGGACGCCCGTCTCGCCCAGCGCACGCTTCATCGAGGTGAAGGTCTGTGCGTCGCCCTTGCCCAGGATGTCTCCCAGAGCGATGCCGACGGTCGGGATCGTGTAGTCGGCCTTGATCTTCTTGACGTCGGGCACGGTCTCCGTGCGGAAACGCTTGATGTGCTCGTCGTTGTCGGGCTGGGGATCGCCCAGTCCGAAGAGCAGGAAGCGGGTGTCGCTCTGGGAGAGTTTCGTCAGCGTGAAGTCGGCGCGGTAGGGCTTCGTGCTGCTGCCCGTCAGCGAGTTCGCCGCCTGGTAGGTTCCCTGGTAGGAGCCGTAATTCGCCTGCGTGGGAATTTCATAACCCGACGGGGCGGAGATGAAGACGTACTTGGCGTTGGCGCTGCGCACGATCTGGTAGACGCCTTTCGCATCGGTGGCGACGACGCTGTAACCGTCGCTGACGACGACGCCTTCGAGGGGATTGCCTTCGCTGTCGCTCACCAGCCCGTAGAGGGTGATGCCCTCGTCGGGCTTGATCTCGGGTTTCTCCTCTTCCGTGCCGTCCTGGCCGTTATTGCCTCCGCCGGGCAGTTGGGGGACGACCGGATCGTCTCCGCCGCAGGCGATCGTCGTTGCGGCCAATGCTGCGAACATCGTGCGGCGCAGCAGATTGAAGATCGGATTCATTTTCATAGCAGTTGCATTTTAATTTCAGACCAGATGTCTGCCGGACATCTGGTCTGAGGATTGTCTACCAATTCGGATTCTGTTGGATGTTAGCTCGTTGCAGCTCTTCGGTCGGGATCGGGAAGAGATAGTGCTTTTCGAGGAACACGCGGTCTTCCTTCCAGAAGCGTTCCATGCGGTATTTCTTGCCTCCTACCGAGATCTTGCCGTCGGGGTCTTCCACGGGCCTCATGCCGCAGATGCGGTGCTGCGTCTTGGGATAGGCGCCGTACTTGGCGAAGTACTGCTGGGCCTTCTCGTCGTTGCTGCCGGGCAATGCGTTCCATTGCGACTCTTTGGCCAACTCGGTCGGACTGGTCGGTTCGAGGTAGAAGCGCGTGGAGAAGAAACGGCTCTTTTCGTGGTAGAGTTCGACGCGGCGTTCGCGCAGGATGTAGTCGAGCAGCAGCTCCTTGTTGGTCTTCGCGGCAGGCGGAATGGGAGCCATGAACGAGCGTGCGCGCAGGTCGTTCATCATGTTGTAGACTTCGTCCGTCGCGCCCTTCGAACGGGTGACGGCCTCGGCGTAGACGAGGTAGATCGTCGCCAGACGGATCAGCGGAGCGTCCATGTTCCAGTCGCCCGACATGCCCTTGGTGTAGTAGCCGTCGAAGAATTTGTGGGTGAAGTAGCCCGTCGTCGTCGAGTTTGCGGCGTTGATCTCATCCGAACCCGTCGCGGTGTTGATCCACTTGCCCTTGAACATCGCGCCGTGGTAGGTGATGTCGCGGTAGAAGCGTGGGTCGCGGTTCTCGTAGGGGTTGGCGTCGTCGTAGGCCTTGGCCATATCCTCCTCGGAGATCAGACCGCCGTAGAGCGCCTTGTGGTTCTCTTTGAGGGCGTAGATCGGATAGCCGTAGCCGTCGGGGCCGATTACCTCGTATTCGTCGACATGCTCCTGTACGGGAACTTCGCGAGCCTGTCCCTGCGACGAGGGGGGATACATGTCGTTGTGATAACCGACGGTCTTGGCTTGAAGGAAGAACCAGATCCATTCGCATTTCTTGGCGTCGAGCGAGCGGGCGGTTCCGCTGAACAACTCCCACAGACGGGTGTAGACCTTGCCGTTGCTTTCGTCTACGTTGCCGAAGTTCGTCGTGTTGCTCTTATCGGCTCCCTGGTAGAGCGAATAGCGTTTTTCGCCGGTGTTGGTCGTGAAATCGATGACGGCCTTCGCTGCCGCGGCGGCAGCGTCCCAGCGGGCGGGATCGTAACGCTGGTACTCGGAGGCGTAGTTGCGGTTATCGCCTTTGAGCGTCGAGCCGTTGTAGAGCGGCGTGGCGGCGATCCAACGCGCCATGGCTTTCAATGCCAGGCAGGTACCCTTCTCCACACGGCCGAACTGCTCGGCCAGATAGCGCTCCGGAACGCGCGAAAAGGCGTTGTCGCAGTCGTTGCATATCTTTTCGACGATCGAGTGGACGTTCTCGCGCTCGAATTTCGGCAGGTTGTTGGGGTCGACCGTGTAGTCCACGTAGGGGCATTCGCCGTAGCTCTTCAACACGCAGTAGTGCAGGTAGGCGCGCAGGAAATAGACCTCGCCGATACGCTGCGACAGCGTTCCGGGGTGTACCTGCGAGTCGGGCGTGTTGTATTTCTCGATACCTTCGAGAATGACGTTTGCACAGCGGATGTCTTGATAGAGCGCAGGCCAGAAAGTGTGGCAGGCTCCGGCGTCGGTCGTGGCGTTGCATTTCGAGTAGAGTTCCGCACCGGGTTCCCAGTCGCCTTCGTTGAACTTGTTCGACCAGCCGTTCTCGGCCGACGAACCTTCGCACTCGTCGGCGAGCGCCGAGTCGCTGAAATAGCGGATATGCACCAGCGGCTGGTCGGCGGCGCGCACGTAGAAATAGAGACGGTTGATAAGTTGTTCCGTTTCGTTGAAACGGGTGAAAACATCCTCTTCCGTCTTGTCGCCCTGCGGCGTCTTGTCGAGGTAGTCCTCGCAGCCGAACAGCGACAGGGCCGAACAGCAGAGGAGCAGGTATTTCAATATGTTTTTCATAGTCGATTCGAATGATTTGGAATGGTTAGAATGTCATGTTGATGCCGAGGTTCACGACGCGCTGCACGGGGAACCAGCTTCCGTCGCCGTTCTTGATTTCGGGGTCCATGTCGACGTCGCCCAGGCGGTCGAACGTCAGGAGGTTCTGTCCCTGTGCGTAGATGCGGACGCTTTGGATGCCGGCCTTCGACGTCCAGGCCTTGGGCAGCGTATAGCCGATCTCGACGTTTTTCAGACGGATGTACGAAGCGTCGTAGAGGAACAGGCTCGAATACTGCTGTTTGTTGTTGTTGTGGATGCCGTAGTGCAGGGCGGGATAGGTCGCCGTGGCGGCCGTTTCGGGCGTCCAGCGGTTGAGGTGCATCTTACGCACCTTGCCCGTGCGCGACTGATCGTAGAGCGGGAAGTCCCATACGGCCGGGCCGCTCAACTGCACCGAACAGAGCGCTGAGCCCTGCCACAGCATACTGAAATCGAATCCCTTGTACGACAGCCCGACCGGAATACCGTACTGGATCTCGGGAGTACGGGGGTTGCCGACGGCCGCACGGTCGTAGTTGTTGACCACGCCGTCGCCGTTCATGTCCTTGTAAACCACGTCGCCCGGTTGTACGGGGCCCCAGATTGCGAACCCGCTGCCGCCGTTCATGGCGTTCAGGCGATCGGCTTCGTCATGGTCGGCGACGAAGTGATCGAAGATGTAGCAGAAGTTCTCACCTACGCGGCGGCCGGTCTGGTAGCGCCACGGGCAGTCGCGACCGTTACTGTCGACATAGCTGATCTCGTTGCAGAATTTCACCTTGTTGCGGGCGAAGGTGAAGTTCGGGCGGATCCAGTAGCGGAAATGCTGTCCGATGCGGCCGTCCCAGCCGAGCTGGAACTCGATACCGCGGTTGTCCACGATACCCGAGTTGACGATCGGGGCGGTCTGTCCCACGATATAGGGGAAGCCGAGTTTATCGTCGGTATTGAGCGAGGTGAGGATGTCGTAGCGGTGCTCCTTGAAGACGTCGACCGAGAGGGTCAGCCGCTGGTGGAAGAACTCGGCGTCGATACCGAAGTTGAACTTGCGTGCCTTCTCCCATGTCAGCGACGGGTTGGCGAAGATGCCTTCGATGAGGGTGGTTCCGAATGCTTTCTTGTCTTCGCCGAAGTAGATGTTCATGTTGCTGCCCGACGTGTAGTATTGCAGGTAGGCGAAGCGGGTGCTCCCCATCTGGTCGTTACCTACCAGACCGTACGATGCACGCAGTTTGAGGTGGTCGATCCAACGCACGTTCTTCATGAATTCCTCCTGCGAGACGACCCAGCCGATCGAACCTGCGGGGAATACGCCGAAACGGTGTCCGCGTGCGAAGTTCTCCGAACCGTTGTAGCCGATGTTGAATTCGAAGAGGTATTTGTTCTTGTAGTCGTAGGTCGCACGTCCCGAAAAACCCATGTAACGATAGGGAACCTCCTTGCCGACGATCTTGTTCTGCATGTAGTAGAGTACCATCGCCGTCACGTTGTGGTCGCCGAACTTGCGGGCGTAGTCGAGTCGGGCCTGGAAACGCGACGTCCCTTCGGGGTTGGCGTGGCTGAGGCTGTTGCCCTGCGCGTCGTCGGTGGTGCGCTGGTTGGCCGTCACGTAGGAACCGTTCTGAATCCAATAGGCCGAGTTGTTCTTCCACTCGTCGATACTGTACTCCTCGGGCAGCATCCACGTCGAGTAGCCCGGGTAGGTCAGATTACCTGTGCTGTGGGTCGGTACGCTGTTGTTGATCGTGTGCTGGTTGAAGGTGTCGTAGGAGAACTGCGCGGCGATGCTCAGACCTTCGGTGATGAAGTCCAGATCGTGGCTCAGTTTGAACGATCCTTGCAGGTAGCGGCGCGTGCGCTTGCTGAAACCCGAACGGCTCAACTGACCGAGCATGTTGTAGCGGTAGTCGTTGTCGGCGTAGAGCAGGTAGCCTCCGTTCTCCTCGAAATCGCCCTGATTGACTTCGTTGCCGTTGTTGGGCAGTACGATCGGCAGGTAGGGCGGCTGTGTGTTGGCCAGCGAGATGATGTTGGCCGCCGTGGCGCCGGGATAGGTATACTCCGTCACGCGGGCACCCAGATCAACCGAGATTTTCAGCCGTTTGGTGGCGTCGACGTCGACGTTGGCGCGGAAGTTATAGCGCAGGAAATTGTTGGCGTTGTCGGAGTTGGAGTGCTTGTAGTTGCCGCCCTGCTTGTAGTAGCTTCCCAGGATGAAGTAGCGGGCGCGGTCCGTGCCGCCGCGTACCGAGAGGCTGTAATCCTGCAATACCGAGGGCTGGAACGCATAGTCGAAATAATCCCAGTTGTAACCCAGCCCGTCGGAGTTGTCGCCTTTGGCGCGGCGGTAGTTGTCGATCGCCGTCTGCGTGAAGAGCGAAGGCGAGTCGGCCGCGAGCGAGGGGTTGTCGTTGAGCATCGCCTCGTTGTAGAGCGTCGCGTAGTCGGCCGATCCGAGGTAGTCGGGGTAGCGGATCGGTTCGCTGATGCCCACCGAGGCCTTGAAGTCGACGGTCGGTTTCTCGCCCTTGCGGCCGCGCTTGGTCGTCACGACGATCACGCCGTTGGCGCCGCGGATACCGTAGGGTGCCGTCGCCGATGCGTCTTTGAGGATCGTGAAGGTCTCGATCTCGTCGGGAGCCAGATAGCTCATGTCGCGCTCGATACCGTCGACGATCATGATGACGCCCGACTGTCCGTAGGTCGAGATACCGCGGATGTTGAGCTGTGCGGCGTCGTTGCCCGGCTCGCCTCCGGAGAACTGGTTCACCAGCAGACCCGGCATACGTCCGGCCAGCGCGTTGTTGATGTTGGCCGTGGGCGACTGTTTGAGGTCTTTGGTCGTGATCGTGGCGATCGAACCGGTGATCGTCTCCTTTTTCTGGACGTTGTAACCCACGACGACGACCTCTTCGAGCGCCTTGCTGTCTTCGAGCAGCGTGATGTCGATCTTCGTGCGGTTGTTCACGTCGATCTCCTGCGGTGCGTAACCGATGTAGGAGACCATCAGCGTCGCGCCGCCGTAGGGGACGTCGATGCTGTAACTGCCGTCGGCGTTCGACACGGTGCCGAAGTTCGTACCCTTGACGATAAGGGTCACGCCGATCATCGGGTCGCCCTTGTCGTCCTTGACGAATCCCTTGACCGTCAGTTTCGACGACTGAGCTTGTGCGGCCGGTGCCGCATCCGCCTTGCCCGGAGAGGCCACGGCGGCCTCTCCCAAGCAAAACAGACACAATATCAGTGTTAAAAAACCGTATTTCTTCATGACTGTATTGTAGTTCTAAATAGGGTTAATAGGTTACTCTCTGGTGGTAATGTTGATCGTCGTTCCGGCCGAATTGCTCTTCGACGCTTCGTCGCAGACGGTCTTCGTGTCCTCCGTACCATTTTCCCAGGTCTTCTGGAAGACGTAGACCTTGTCGATACTCGTCGCACGGTAGACCGTCGCGTCGATGACGCAGTCGCTGGTACAGTTGGTGATCGTGGTGGTGACGTCGTTCTCGATCGCTACGATGCCTGCGACGCACGGACGCCACCGGTCGCCTTCGTTGGGCTTGTGGTTGGGTGCGACGGTGATGTTGCCGTAGTTTTCGCAGTTCTCGAAGACGGCGTCGTTGCCTCCCGATACGGCGATACCGGCGATGTCGCGCTCGACAGCCGCCGTCAGATTACCGCGGTTGACACAGTTGCGCAGCGTGAATGCGCCGTTGACCTTGCCGGCGATGCCGCCGAAATAGTAGACGTCGTAGTCGGCCATCGACGGGCTGCTGATGTGGCCCTTATTTTCGCAGTTCTCGATCACGGCCGGTGTGTCGATCTTCTCGGCGATACCGATGATACCGCCCAGCGATGCCGTCGAAGCGGCCAGGTCGCCTTCGTTGCGGCAGTCGCTCATCGAGAGGGTTCGTTGGAAGTCGATGGCATCGTCGTTTGCGCCTACACAGCCGATGATGCCGCCCGTACGGCGATAATTCGTGCCTTTGGCCGTGCCGAAGGTGATGTCGCCTTTGTTTATGCAGCGGACGAAGGTGCCGTAACCGTTGCCCAAAATGCCGCCCAGTGAGTGGTATTGGTGGCCGGGATCGGCGAATGTGACGGAGAAATTGCCCTCGTTGGTGCAGTCGGTGAAATTCCAGAATGCTTTTTCGGCCGAGCCGACCAGACCGCCGAACATACCGCTGTCGGGTTTGTTCGAGAAGTTGAATTCGAATTTGCCGCTGTTCGAGCAATTGGTCAGCGAACCCTTCGTGTTGATGAGTGCGCCGCCGACGATACCGCCGATAAACATCGTACGGCCCGAACCCGGAATGTTGAACATACCGGTATTGTGGCAGTCGGTGTAGGTCGAACCGGCTTTGTCCTGACCGACCAGTCCGCCGAGGTAACCCGAAGTGGAGTTGGTCTTGTCGGCCGAGTAGGTGACGGTCGCCGTGTTGGTGACACCGGTCAATGCGGCGCCGTTGTTGTAGATGGCGAGGGTTCCTGCTACGCCGGGATTGGGCTGTGTAACCGTCATGCTGCCGGCCAGCGTCAGATTCTTCACCGCGGCCGTTGCATCGAGCGTGTGGAACAGGCCCAGCTCCTTGGCGTCGCCGTCGTTGAGGCTGACCGTGAGGGTATGTCCCTTGCCGTCGAAGATGCCGGTGAACGGATTTTCGGCCTGCCCGACGAAGCAGGTCTGGGAGAATGCGCTCAGGTCGACGTCCTGCAACAGGATCACCGTGCCCTCCTGCATGAACTCGTCGAGCGGCGCGGCCTCCGTGACGGCTTTGCCGAAGGCCACGAAATCGTCGCCCGTGGCGATGCCTTTCAGCGAGAGCTGCGTTTCGAACGATTCGGTCAGCTCCTCGGCCGAAACCGCATCCAGCGTGACCGTGCCGGCGGGGATTCCGACCCCTTCGGCGGGGGCGGGGACTTTGAGCATCGATGCGGCGATATCCAGTTCGACCGTCCAGCCTTCGGGGGCCGTGATGTCGCACTTGTCTACATACTGCATCGTGCAGGGGATGTCGCGCTGTTCGCCGAAGACGAAGCGGTCGATCGGCTCTGCGAACTGGATGACGGGCATCTTGGTCGAGAGCTCGACGCTGATCGACGACGATTCGCCGGCCGTGCCGCGGACGCTCAGCGGCGTCACCTTGACCGCACCGGTCAGCGTCGGATTCTGACTGTCGGGCATCGGCGCCGTGACGGTCAACTGGTTGTTTTCGAGGTCGGTTTCCGTCGTCCAGCCCTCGGGAGCTTCGACTTCGAGCGAAGAGGTGTTTTCGCACGAGAAGGGGAAGACGAGGCTCTTGCCGTAGGAGAAGATGTGGTTTTTGGTCGTCGCGTCGCCGTCGAAGGTCAGCGAAATGCTCTCTTCGAGGGCGGCTACGCTGAGCGTGTAGCTCATCGTGCGTCCGGCCTGCGAGGTGATCGCGATCGTGATGTCGCCGCCGGCTTCGGCTTCCAGATCCGAGGCGACGGGAGCCGTCACCGTGCAGCTCCGCGAGCTGGGGATGACGCTGCATTTCCACCCTGCGGGAGCCGTGACTTCCGTGTAGGTCACGAATGCGCTTTTCAGCGTGTAGGCGGTCGTCGCGCCGAACTTCATGCTTTGGAGACCTTCGATGAGGGTGCCCTCCGTGTCGTAGAGTTCGAATTGGATCGCTCCGTCTTCCGCGTCCACGTCGTCGATGCCGCACGATACGACGCACAGCGTCGCGGCGGCAAGGAGCGTGTTCAGAAGAAAAAGAAGAGATTTTCTCATAGATGAAAGTTTTAGATTAGAGTTAGAATTGTAGAAACGATCGCACATTGCGAGGTGGTCGCAATGCGGAAATGGTTCAGGTCGGTGTATATATAAGGAATCATTCGGAGAATGAAGGTTGGTTGCGGAAGTATCGCGTGCGGATGCCCTTTTCCGTTGGAAATAAGGGCGAAACGAAGTCCGATTCAGGTAGATCAAAAGTAGACCTTTGACCGATACGAACCAATGGCGTCAAAAGAAAATATAAATCCGATTTTAATGTAATATATTTGTAATCAGATGGATATTTCGATGCGTCCGGTTCGATTATATGAATTGCGTATGAATCGGAACAGGCCGCGAGCCGTCGGATCGGTTACCGGATTTCCAGTATTCGCTTTTCGAACTCCTGCGGAGGGATCGTCGCGGCGTTTCGCAGCCGGTTGCGGTAGGTGTAGACCGTGTTGATCGAGATGTGCAGGAATTGTGCGATCTGCGCATTGTCGGTGATGCCGAGCCGGATGACGGCCAGCAGCCGGAATTCGGTGTTGAGTTTGGGGGATTTGAGCCGCTCCGTTTCATGCAGCAGCGCGTTGACTTGTTCGATGAAGTCGGGGTAGATCGAGAGGAAAACGGTGTCGAACTCGTTGAAGAAGGCCTTGTATTCCCGTTCGGTGGAGGAGGGGGAGCGCAGTTCGCGCAGAAGGCGGTCCAGCCCGTGCGTATTGAAGGTCTTGAAGAGTTGGACGCGGAAACGTTCCAGTTTGTTGATATAGAGCGTACTGAGCTGCATGTAGTGACGGATGTACTTGTCCTTGACCGTGTTGGCTTTCGACAGTTCGTCGTTGATCGTCTCCTGCTGCCGGTTGATGACGCTGAGGCGTTCGTTGAGTTCGCGCAGCCGCTCGTTGTCGTTGGCGTGTTGCGTTTGGAGTTGTTTGATGGTGCGTTTCTGCCGCAGCGTGAAGACGAGGATTCCCGTGAGCAGCAGAATCGTGCCCGTCACGACGGCGAGCAGGAGGTAGAGCCGGTGCTGGTGGCGGGCGATCTCCTGCATGAAACTCTGGTTGATCTCGGTCATCGTGCGCGACGCGATCAGGATACGGTTGACCGAGTTGCAGTCGATCGCGTCATCCAGACTGCGCGTGATGTAGCGGTTGGCGCGCACGAGATCTCCCCGTCGGAAGAGCAGGTCGGCCAGTCGCGGCAGGGCGCTGTATGCGAGGCTGGGTACTTCCAGATCGTAGATTGCGGTGAGCGTCAGGTAACGCAGACGTTGCTCGTCGTCGCCCAACCGGCCGTATGCGTCGGCGAGACTGTTGGCGATCACCGCCTTGTTCGGTGTGGAGTTGTCGTTGCGCGAAAAGAATGCGTTCAGTTCGCGGATGCTTTCCTGCGGATCTCCGCCCTCTTCGTACCGCTTGTCGTGGCGCATCAGCGTGCAGGTGAGCCGGTTGCGGTCTACGACCAGCAGCACGGAGTCGCGGTAGAGGCCTTTCAGCCGTCTGTATTCGCGTTGCAGCGGGCCGGCCATGGCGGTTTGCGCCATGGTATGATAGAGTTTCAGGTAGCAGTTGTAGTAGTCCACCGAATCGAATTCGGGGCCGTGGGCCGGAATCGCTTCCAGTTGGTCGGCCGCGGCCTTGTACATTCCCAGGAAGATGAGATTCTTGCAGCGGATGAGCCGTGCGGCGTTGATCCGCTGCGGATCGCCCAGTTGGCGGGCGTACGTTTCGAGCCGGTCGCTGTAACGGAGCGCCGAGTCGAGCTGGAACTTCTGGAATTCATTGTAGAGATGGAGGGCGGCGGCATACCTGTCGCGCGGGGTGCGGCTTTTATGCAGATCGTTGCGGTAGGTGTCGATTCGGGGGAGTTTGAGCCG
>UMHG01036929.1_pt1 | contig 11058 bp, 6 predicted proteins | sample 1965471 | NCBI WGS metagenome assembly UMHG01 (sample SAMEA4836092, study PRJEB28245) | human gut metagenome | biome: gut microbiome; material: fecal sample | place: Denmark | collected 2008
TCAGTGAAATATAAGAACTAAAGGCGGTGAGGGTAATTAACAGCGTAGGAAGAAATATATTTAAAGCTATTCATGAGGGCAAGTGGCTTTATATAGAGTATAAAAACAAAAGTGATACAAAAAGTAACGAGATTTTGCTAAGCTATCATTATCGCTGTAATAAAGCTATAATAGATTTCAGCAATAAAAAATATTATAATAATAAACTGAAAATTAAAACAGTATCTCAAAGCACACAGCCCCTGACATTTGTTGATATTCAACCAGAAAATCCAGCGAACCCAGAAAATCCTGATTCGGGAAAAGATAATAATACAGGTAACAATTCTGGTTCGGAAACAAATGAAAATGGAGGAGAAAAGATAGAATCTGTTTCAACAGGAGACGAATCTGCAGTTGGATTTTGGAGCCTAATGGCTGTAATCATGGTAAGTATAGTGATGTGTATGGCATTTACAAAAATAAGACGTAAAAAGCAGAGAAATTAAGGAGCCACATAAGTGTTCAGAAAAAAGTATAAAGTAGTATTAAAAGTAGTAGTATTAGCAATTGTTCTTGGAGTTCTATTAAATGCTTGTAGTAAAAGACAAACAGTAACCGAGGAATATAATACAATAAGTGATTTGGCGTATTCTGAAAAATGTAAAATTGAACCAATCATATATATTGAAGAAAAAACAGGATTTGTTCCATATATTGTATTAACTAATGATTATAATGGTAAAACACTTTTGTTAAGAAAAGAAATTCTTCCAGAGAATAGAAGAGTTAGTGATTATTCGGCTTACTATGAAGAAAGCGAAATTGATAATTACTTAATGGGAGAGTTTTTTGATAATTTACCTATTCAAACTCGTTGCTTAATTCAAGATTCGGAAATAGAGATTTTAGATGAACGATGCTTGAATCAAATAGATGATAGCGTGATAACTATTGTAAGAAAAGTGTTTTTGTTGTCTTTTACTGAACTTGGATATAAAAAAAATGGGCATGTCGGAGTTGAAGGGGTGCCATTGTTGTATTTTAAAGATAATAAGAATCGTTTTGCTACTACGAATAATGGAAAGTTTACTGTAAGTTGGTGGTTAAGAAGTGCGGATTCTACATATGATTCTTGTGTATATGCAGTAGGACCGGAAGGTGAAATTGGAAGCACGAATGCATGCAATATGAATGGCATCAGGCCAGCATTTTGTGTTGACGGTAAGCAAGAAATATATAAAGAAGAGGGCAGATATATTTTAAAATAACATAACTTATTTATATTAAAGTGATTATGTTATTTTGAAAGAATTATTGAAATTCATTTGCCTGTGCTATCTAAACGTTAATTGGCTACATTTTATTACTTAGTTTGATAAGTCATAATTTATCAATGTTACCAATAATTAGGATACAACAAAAAATCCAACAATAGTTTTTACTACTGTCGGATTTTTGATTGTTAAACTTATTCTTCTGTAATATCTTCGGCTTTTTTCGGGATAAAGTTATTTAGGAAACTTGCTTTTTTGCCTCTGTTTTTAAGGTAGATAAATCCCAAACCGTTAAACACAACTGCGCCGACAAAGTTTACCATTAAATCTTTCATTGTATCAATAAGACCGATGTCGAGGTAGCCGTTGATGCCGAGGTCTTTGCCGTTTACGGTTGTAGATGCTATTCCGCTTATATGGGTAACGGCGTTTGTATCGTTGCCCGAAAGCAGGGTAGAGTTGATTGTTGTGACGATTGTGTCTTTCTGCATATCTTTGCCGAGAAAAGTGTCAACGCCAAACTCGAAAAATTCCCAAACTGTACCTGCCGTCATTGAAAAGCAGAACGAGAACAGGCATACAAAGATAGGGGAAAGGTTAAATTTAACCTTTTTACTGCGGTTCAAAATATCGGTAAGTCCGAATCCCACGCCTGCGCAGATAAAACCGTTCAGCGTATGAAGAATTGTGTCGAGAAAAGGTATTTTTTCATAGAATGAACCGATTTCACCGAGAATATTTGCCGAGAATACAAACAGTATCATAAAGGTTTCAAGCACGCTCGGCAGTTCTATGTGAAGACTGCGGTCAATGAACGACGGAATCAACATAAGTATAAATGTAAGTCCGCAAGTCATTGCGCTTTCGTACTTGCCACGGATGATGTTGAGAACAAATATAAATATAATTACAAGCCTTAGTATAAAGTAAAGTGCGGTAAGCTCCTTGTTTTGCTTAACACTGATAAGCAAAGTGTGCGGCTTTTTTGCCTTTTGTGCCTTGTTTTTATTTTTTTTCACTCGTTTCACCTCTTAAAATTTTGTCATACATTATTATATGTAAGTGTTGATGTTTATTTTCTAAAAAGATTCTGTTTTAAATTTTGGGTATATTATTCAGCAAACTGTTTTGCCAAGCAATTATAAAGGTTTGACCTAAATTTTTAAATCATTTCGCTTAACTCGTGCGCTAAATCAAATTTACTCCGACTTTTGATAAGGAACCTAAAAATAAGGCAGTCCGATTTATTTATTTTCGGACTGCTTTTTGTTAAGATTTTTGCTCTGCGTCCTGTTTTTCGGCAAGCTCTTTATTAAGCTCCTCTTTTGCTACAGCAAGCATAAGCTTGATTCTGTTTTCCTGGTTTACCTTTGGCGCACCCGGGTCATAGTCTATTGTAACAATGTTTGCTTTCGGGTTTACTTCCTTGATTTTGCGGATAGCGCCCTTGCCGTTGATGTGGTTCGGCAGACAGCCGAAAGGCTGTGTACAAACAATGTTTTCGTAGCCTGTTTCGGCAAGCTCAAGCATTTCTGCGGTAAGTAACCAACCCTCGCCCATTTTGCTGCCGTATCCGATAATGCCCTTTACAAGCTGTTTTGTATGAGCGTATTCGTGCGGCGGAACGAAGTTATATTTCTTTGCCGATTCAATCATAAGTGCTTCGAGTTTTGTGAGGTAGTCAAGCAGCATTTTACAAAATGTGGATTTAATCTTTGCACCGCCGTAAAGTTTGGCGTCCTCAATTCGGTTGTCAACCTTAAATGAAGCAAAGCCCATAAGACCCGGCACACAAACCTCGCAGTCCTGTGAAGCTAAAAAATCCTCAAGTCCGTTATTCGCCATTTTGGAATATTTTACATAAATTTCGCCTACGATGCCGACTTTAACCTTTGGCACTTTATTAAGCTTAATTTCCGAAAAAGATTTTGTGATTTTATCAAGATTTTCGTCAATTTCTTCAAGCGTATAGCCGTTGCCCTCGATAAGCATTTTAGAAATCTTATCGCTCCAATCGGCAACAAGCGCCATACTTTCGCCTTTATTTACCTCATAAGGCTTTGTTTGGTTAGAAAGGAGCATAAGCTGATCGCCGTAAACAAGACCGCCGACAAATCTTCTGATAAGCGGAAGTGTGAGCGAAAAACCGCTGTTCTTTTCCATACCGAAAGAAAGCGAGATTACGGGTACAAACTCAAAACCTGCTTTTTTAAGCGCTTTTCTTAACAGGAAGATATAGTTTGAGGCACGACAGCCGCCGCCTGTTTGGGTAATCATAAGCGCTGTTTTATGCACATCGTATTTGCCGCTCTGTAAAGCGTGTATAAACTGTCCGATTACCAAAAGTGCAGGGTAGCAGGTATCGTTGTGAACATATTTAAGACCTGTCTGTGCAATTTCAGGGCCGCAAGTGTCGAGAAGTTCCGACTTGTAGCCATAGTAGTTAAAAACATTCTGAAGTATATTGAAATGAATAGGTGCCATATTCGGCATAAGGATTGTGTATTCCTTTTTCATTTCTTTTGTAAAAAGCAAACGACCTGTTTTGCTGTCATATTTAAGTTCAGCCATTTAAAGCACAACCTTTCAAACGGTGGTTAATCGTTGTCAATAGCAGCAAGCAAGCTGCGGATACGAATTTTAACTGCACCAAGATTTGTGATTTCGTCAATTTTAATCTGTGTGTAGATTTTGCCCTCTTTTTCAAGAATTTCTCTTACCTCGTCGGTAGTAATGGCATCTACGCCGCAGCCAAAGGAAACAAGCTGTATAAGCTCCATATCCTTTCTTGTTGTAACATACTTAGCGGCAGCGTACAGTCTTGAATGATATGTCCACTGGTTAAGTACATTGGTGTGGAATTTCTCAACCCTCGGAGATACAACATCTTCGCTGACGATTGCTACATTAAAACTCGAAATAAGTTTATCAATGCCGTGGTTGATTTCGGGGTCTACATGGTAAGGTCTGCCGGCAAGCACCATTATCTTTTTACCCTCTTTTTCGGCTTTTTCAATAATCTCGTTGCCCTTTGCGATTACCTTTTTTCTGTACTTATCCTGTTCGTCATAAGCAAGTTTTGCGGCCTTTCTTACCTCGTTAAGTGTAAGATCGGGGAAATATTTAGAAAGTGCCTCATATGCTTTCTGCGGGAAATGCTTTGGCATATGTACGCCGAAGTATTCCTTTATAAAGCAGATTTTCTGCACATCTTTCATATTGTTGTTGATAACTTCCGGATAATATGCAACAACAGGGCAGTTGTAGTGGTTATCGCCGAGGTGCTCGTCAAAGTTGTATGACATACAAGGGTAGAAAATAGTTTCTGCTCCCTCGTCTATTAAGGTTTGAATATGACCATGCACAAGTTTTGCCGGGAAACATACGGTATCACTCGGAATCGTCTGCTGACCTTTCTGGTAGAGCTTTCTTGTCGAGAACGGTGAGTGGAACACCTCAAATTTAAGCTCTGTAAAGAATCTGTACCAGAACGGGTACATTTCAAACATATTGAGCGCCATAGGCATACCGAGCTTGCCACGGAGTCCCTCAACAGGCTTGTATTCCTCAAGCATTTTCAGCTTGACAGCGTACATATTAAGCTCGTTTGACTGAGATTTCTTTGTAATCGGACGCTCACAACGGTTGCCTGCAATAAATCTTCTGCCGCCGCCAAAGCTGTTGATTGTAAGTCGGCAGTTGTTGCTGCACATACCGCAGTTTGTTACCTTTATATCGTGAACAAAGTTTTTGAGAGTCTCTTTATTTGCAAGTTTACTCTTGCCGTTGCCTTTTGATTTATTTTTTGAATATAGCGCCGCACCGTATGCGCCCATAAGACCCGCAATGTTAGGTCGAACAACCTCAACACCCATTTCCTGCTCAAATGCACGGAGTACGGCGTCGTTAAGGAATGTGCCGCCTTGTACAACAACTCTTTTGCCGAGTTCGTCAGGACTTGACGCTCTGATAACTTTGTAGAGTGCATTCTTTACAACGCTTAAGGAAAGACCTGCGGAAATATCCTCGATTGTTGCGCCGTCTTTCTGAGCCTGCTTAACGCTTGAGTTCATAAATACGGTACATCTTGAGCCGAGGTCAACAGGGCGCTTTGCAAAAAGTCCGAGCTTTGCAAAGTCGGCGATTTCGTAACCGAGAGCGTTTGCGAATGTCTGCAAGAAACTTCCGCAGCCCGAAGAACAAGCCTCGTTAAGGAAGATGTTGTCGATTGCGCCGTTGTGAATTTTAAAGCATTTGATGTCCTGACCGCCGATGTCGATGATAAACTCAACATCGGGCATAAAGTATTTTGCAGCAGTGAAATGCGCAATTGTTTCTACTATGCCATAGTCAACATCAAAAGCGTTCTTTATAATCTCTTCGCCGTAACCTGTAACGGCAGAAGAAACTATGTTGATTTCGGGGTTGATTGCATAGACTTCCTCAAGAAAACCTTTGATAATCTCTACGGGATTTCCTTTTGACGGAAGATATTTTGAATAAAGAAGTTCGCCGTCGTCGTTGAGAACAACGCCCTTAACGGTGGTAGAGCCTGCGTCCATACCCACATAAGCCTTGCCTTTGTAGCCTTTAAGTTCCTTTTGCAGAACTGTTGCTTTTGCGTGACGGTCAGAGAATTTTTTGTAATCTTCTTCGTCTTTGAAAAGCGGAGGGTTAAAGGCAAAGTTGCCGCTTCCACGGTAATTTTTTACTTCTTCGATTCCCTTGTCAAAGTCAATTGTTTTTTCGGCGCAAAGTGCCGCACCGCAGGCAACAAAGTAAAGTGAATTTTCAGGGCATATACCCTTTGTGTTTAAAGTTCTGTCAAAGCAGTTTCTAAGCTCGCTCATAAAGGTGAGAGGACCGCCGAGATATACAACCTGACCTTCAATTTCCCGTCCCTGTGCAAGACCTGCGACAGTCTGGCTTACAACGGCATTGAAGATACTTTCGGCTATATCGCTCTTTCTCGCACCTTGGTTTAAAAGAGGCTGAATATCCGTCTTTGCAAATACGCCGCAGCGTGATGCGATAGTGTATGTTTTTTCGTACTGCTTTGCAAGTTCGTCAAGATCTTCAAGCGGAACATTGAGCAGTGTTGCCATCTGGTCGATGAATGCACCCGTACCGCCGGCACAGGTACCGTTCATACGCACTTCAAGACCGTTTGTGAGGAACAGAATTTTTGCGTCCTCACCGCCGAGTTCAATGACAACATCTGTGCCCGGAATAAATGTATTTGTAGCAACTCTTGTTGCGTAAACTTCCTGCACAAAGTCAATGTTGCTTGACTCCGCAACGCCCATACCGGCAGAACCGGAAAGCGCAACGGCTGCGTTTTCAACACCCTTTACCTTACTGCGTACAGTTGCGAGAATTTCGGCAATTTTTTCGGTTATTTGAGAATAATGTCGTTCGTAGGTGCTGTATATAATTTTATTTTCTTCGTCCAAAACAACGCATTTTATTGTAGTTGAGCCAATGTCAAGTCCTAATTTCAACATACTGCCTCCGTGCCTTATAAAGTTATATAAAGTCATATTATGTCAATTGATTATCCAAACTATTATACGCTTTTTTTATTTAATTTTAATTCTTTATTCGCAATATAATTTCTTTAATAAAAATGACTATTATTTACAAAAATATCAGCCGTTAAGTTGTATGTTTTCTTGCCAAAATAATACAATTTTCGCATAATGTATGTATAACAATTTTTTGCGTATAAAAATTATTGACGAATTTTACGGTTTTATGGCAATTAACAAACTTTTGTTTTGTCTAAAAATCACCTGAATCAGCAAAAAACTCGGTTTTATGCGGAAATTTAAAATATTTGGTAAAGTTTTAGAAAAATCGGGCGAAAACATATGCGTTATTGTTGAAAACCTCTTTACAAATTAACATTTAAGTGTTAAAATTTATTATGATACAGTATGTATCTTTAAAAATTGTATTAAATGCGGCAAACGGTGTTGTCGCTGACATACTTTAAGGAGGACAATTCCAATGGCAAGAAAAATGAAAACTATGGACGGTAACAGCGCTGTTGCTCATGTTTCTTATGCGTTTACAGATGTTGCTGCTATCTATCCTATCACACCTTCTTCCGTAATGGCTGACCTTACCGACAAGTTCTCGGCAATGGGCACTAAAAACCTTTTCGGCAGAGAAGTACAGGTTACGGAAATGCAGTCGGAAGGCGGTGCTTCCGGTGCGGTTCACGGCTCACTCGCAGCTGGTGCGTTGACCACAACATACACAGCTTCACAGGGCTTGCTTCTTATGATTCCGAATATGTACAAGATGGCAGGCGAGCTTTTACCGGGCGTAATTCATGTATCTGCCCGTGCTCTTACAAGCCACGCTCTTTCAATTTTCGGTGACCATTCAGATATTTATGCTTGCCGTCAGACAGGCTATGCAATGCTCTGTTCAAACAACCCACAGGAATGTATGGACCTTGCTGCCGTTGCACATCTTTCGGCTATCAAGGGCAGAGTTCCTTTCCTCCACTTCTTTGACGGTTTCAGAACCTCTCACGAGATTCAGAAGATTGAAGAGTGGGATTATGCGGATCTCGCAGATATGCTTGATTGGGACGCAGTAGAAGCGTTCCGCAGAAGAGCACTTAACCCTGAGCACCCTGTAACAAGAGGTACAGCTCAGAATGACGACATCTTCTTCCAGGCAAGAGAGGCTTGCAACAAGTATTATGATGCAGTGCCTGAAGTTGTTGTTGAATATATGAACAAGGTAAACGAGAAGATCGGCACAAACTACAAGCCATTTAACTACTATGGCGCAGAGGACGCAGAGCACATTATCGTTGCTATGGGTTCTGTATGTGACTGTGCGGAAGAAGTTGTTGACTTCCTTAACGCTGCAGGCGAAAAGGTTGGTCTTTTAAAGGTTCACCTTTACAGACCTTTCGTTGCAGACTATCTCTTAAGCGAGCTTCCTAAGACAGTTAAAACTATCTCTGTTCTTGACAGAACAAAAGAGCCGGGTTCAATCGGTGAGCCTCTTTATCTTGATGTTCTTGCTGCTATCAACGGTTCTGACTTTGCCGGCGTAAAGGTTTACACAGGCAGATACGGTCTTGGTTCTAAGGATACAACTCCTGCCGACATCATTGCTGTTTACAGAAACGCAGAGAGCGACGCTCCTAAGAGAAGATTTACAATCGGCATTGTTGATGATGTTACAAACCTTTCACTCCCGATTGTTGAAAACCCTGACACAACTCCAAAGGGTACACATTCATGTAAATTCTGGGGTCTTGGTGCTGACGGTACTGTTGGTGCAAACAAGAACTCAATTAAGATTATCGGCGATAACACCGATATGTACGCACAGGGCTACTTTGCTTATGACTCAAAGAAGTCGGGCGGTCTTACGGTTTCTCACCTGCGTTTCGGTAATCAGCCTATCAAATCAACTTATTACATTTCTAAGGCTGACTTCGTTGCTTGTCATAACCCATCATATGTTGACAAGTACGACATCGTTGACGACCTCAAGGAAGGCGGTTCATTCCTCCTCAACTGTCCTTGGGATGTTGAAGAGCTTTCAGAAAGACTTCCGGGCAAGATGAAGAGAATCCTTGCTACAAGAAATATCAATTTCTACACAATCGACGGTATCAAGATCGGTAAAGAAATCGGACTTGGCGGCAGAATCAACACTGTTCTTCAGTCAGCATTCTTTAAGATTGCTGACATTATCCCGGCTGAAAAGGCTAAGGAGCTTATGAAGGCAGCCGCTAAGAAGTCATATATGAAGAAAGGTCAGGCTATCGTAGATATGAACTACGCTGCCATTGACCGTGGTATGGAAGACCTCAAGAAGGTTGAAATCCCTGCCGATTGGGCAAACGCTACAGACGATAAGGCTGCCGATGTTGTCCCGGGCGAGGGCGCACTCGTTGAGTATGTAAACGGTATCCTCAAGCCTGTAAATGAGTACAAGGGCAACAAGCTCCCTGTATCTGCATTTATGGATCATGTTGACGGTACTGCTCCTAACGGTTCAGCCGCTTATGAAAAGCGTGGTATCGCAGTTGATGTTCCTGAGTGGAATTCAGACAACTGTATTCAGTGTAACAAGTGTGCTATCGTATGTCCTCACGCTGTAATCCGTCCTGTTGCTATGACAGAGGACGAGCTTGCTGCTGCTCCACAGGGCACAAAGAGCATTCCAATGATCGGTCTTAAGGAGCTCAAGTTCGTTATGACTGTATCAACACTCGACTGCACAGGCTGCGGCGCTTGTGCTAATGTATGTCCGGGCAAGAAGGGCGAAAAGGCTCTTACAATGAAGTCAATCGACAGCCAGCGTGCAGAGCAAGCTGTATTTGATTATGCGGTAACTCTTGACGAAAAGCCTGAAGTAGCCGCTAAGTTTAAGTTCTCTACAGTTAAGGGCAGCCAGTTCAAGCAGCCACTCCTTGAGTTCTCAGGCGCTTGCGCAGGTTGTGGTGAAACACCTTATGCTAAGCTCGTTACACAGCTCTTTGGCGACAGAATGTTCATTGCCAATGCAACAGGCTGTTCATCAATTTGGGGTGCATCTGCTCCGGCAACACCTTACACAAAGAACAAGAAAGGCTTTGGTCCTGCTTGGCAGAACTCACTCTTTGAGGATAACGCCGAGTTTGGTCTTGGTATGGCTCTCGGTCAGAAAGCTATCCGTAACAGACTTGTAGAGTATGTTCAGAATATTCAGAAAGATACAGACAGCGACGAGTTAAAGACAGCTTGTCAGAACTACCTTGACACAGTTTGCGATTCAACCGCAAGCCGTCCTGCAACAGACGCTCTTATTGCAGAGCTTGAAAAGAATGTTGATGACGCTAAGGTTGGCGAACTTGCCAAGAAGACACTTATCGACAAAGACGAACTTGCTAAGAAGTCAATGTGGATCTTCGGTGGTGACGGCTGGGCTTACGATATCGGTTTCGGCGGTCTTGACCATGTTATCGCATCAGGCGAAAATGTAAATATCCTCGTATTCGATACAGAGGTTTACTCAAATACAGGCGGACAGGCTTCTAAGGCTACTCCTGTAGGTTCTGTTGCACAGTTTGCTGCTGCAGGTAAGTCTGTTAAGAAGAAAGACCTTGCCGCTATCGCTATGAGCTACGGCTATGTATATGTAGCACAGTGTGCAATGGGTGCTGACAATAATCAGGTTCTTAAGGCTATGGTAGAGGCTGAAAGCTACAACGGCCCGTCACTTGTTATCTGCTACGCTCCATGTATCAACCACGGTATTAAGGGCGGTATGAGCATTGCTCAGCAGGAAGAGAAGAAGGCTGTTGAGGCAGGTTATTGGAATATCTTCCGTTATGACCCACGCCGTGCCGATGAGGGCAAGAATCCGTTTATGCTCGATTGCAAGGCTCCAAGCGCTTCTTATCGTGACTTTATTATGGGTGAGGTTCGTTATAACTCACTTACCCGTTCATTCCCTGAAAGAGCAGAACAGCTCTTTGCTAAGGCTGAAAAGGTTGCAGAAGAGAAGTACGCTCACCTTGAAAAACTTGCAAGTCTTCCTGATGCAGAGTAATTTGGTAAAATAAATTAAAATTTAATAGGTTTGCGCTGTCCTCTGCCAAAAGGTGGGGGACAGCCACACCTTTTATTTTGAGCAAAGCTCAGAATAAAAATAATTTATCGGCTAACAATAATGAAGTAACAGTAAAATAAGTATTTTTAACGACAGTGATCGCAAATAATATATGTTTGCTCGCTTAAAATGCGTAAAAATACAGATAAAATTAAGAATTTTGAAAAAATTA
>UMHG01054099.1_pt1 | contig 10901 bp, 8 predicted proteins | sample 1965471 | NCBI WGS metagenome assembly UMHG01 (sample SAMEA4836092, study PRJEB28245) | human gut metagenome | biome: gut microbiome; material: fecal sample | place: Denmark | collected 2008
TATTAAGTTTTTTATTATGTTCCCTTTGTACACCGTTGCAAGCCCAAAAGTATTTTAAGCCTTGGTATGGTTCGCAGGAGTTTATCAACCGTTGTTCGCGTTACTGCTTGTGGCTTGGTGAATGTACACCCAGCGAATTGAGAAAAATGCCGGAAGCATTGAAACGTGTAGAAGCAGTTCGTGAGTTGCGTCTTGCCAGTAAAAGTGCGGGAACGGTAAAATTAGCGGATAAACCGACACGATTCCATGTTGAAAATATGCCTAAGGGAAATTATATTGTGATTCCTGAGGTGTCTTCGGAAAAACGGAAATATGTTCCTATGGGATTTATGACACCGGACATTTTGTGCAGCAATCTTGTGAAAATTGTGCCTGATGCAACGCTTTACCATTTTGGCGTTTTAATCTCCAATGTTCATATGGCATGGATGCGAGCGGTTTGCGGACGATTGAAGAGCGATTATCGTTATTCCAAAGATATTGTCTACAACAACTTCCCGTGGCCTACGCCAACCGACGAGCAGAGAGCGAAAATCGAACAGACGGCGCAAGCGATTCTGGATGCGCGAAATCTGTACCTCAATGACAGCCTTGCTGACCTGTATGATGAACGCACCATGCCGCCGGAACTGCGTCGCGCACACCAGCAGAACGATAAAGCTGTTATGCAAGCCTATGGCTTCTCCATCCGCGACACGACGGAAAGCACCTGCGTTGCAGCACTCATGAAGATGTACCAGCAGCTGATTCAGGCAGAAAAGTAACACAAAATCAGGGGCGTCCCTCTCCATCCCCGGAGAGAGACGCCCCATTATATTATCCCTTATTTCTCCACCTTCGTCAGCCGAATCCGCACATTCGCCCCATTGCGCTGATCAAAGAGCCATGCGCTGGTGGCGCTGATGCCGGTCAGCTGGTGCGTGGCGGTCAGCGCATCCGCGGATGTGCCCGTGCGGATGGTCAGCCCGTCCACCGCGAAATACAGCGATTCGCCCGCAAGTGTGCAGGTGCCATCGAGATTGAACGTGTAGGCGTTTCCTGCCGTATCCTGCCATGTGCCAAGCACCAGATAGCACGCTTCCTTCAGGCGCTCCTTCACGCGGCGCTCGTCGCTGATTTCCTGATAGTACGGGTACGCCTGATACACCTGTCCGGCGGCATAATAGCTTTCGCCCGCCTGATAGCAGCTTTCGCGGAAAATATCGCGCAAATCGGCGTAATCCGCGGGCAAATTCTCCATGTTCAGATTCATCAGCAAATCAGCCACCGCCGTGTACTCCTGCTGATTGTACTGTGCGCGGGCGCTGTCGGCAATCGGGCCATAGTAGGCGGCATACTGCGCCGCGGCGCGATCGGCAGCATCGGAATAGTCGCCCGCCTGCGTGAAGAACTGCGCTGCCGCCAGCGAAAGCGAATCCGCCACGGCTTTTTCGCCCTGCGCATAGCGCACGATTTTAAGCTGTTCATCCGCGTCGGAATAGCCGGAAATGCTTTCAAGCAGCGCCGCCGCTTCGTCTAACTGTCCGGCTTCTTTCTTTTGCAGCGCAATGGCGTAGTCGCACGCCTTCAACTGCGTCGCGGCATCCTCATACGTTCCCAGCGCGGCGAAAATCTCCCGCGCATCGGTGTACTGCTGATTTTGCAGCAGCAGCGCCGCCTGTTGGTACTGCGTCGCGGCAAGGCTCGCTTCGTCGCCCAATTCGGCGTAGATGACGGCGGCGGACTGCAGATTGTCCAGCGCGCCGGTCGATGCAAGCGCCTGCGCCTTCATCGTGCGCACTTCGCTGATTTTCTGCGCGCTGTCCTTGTAGTCGCCCAAGGCTTCATACAGCGCGATTGCGCCGTCGTAGTCGCCATCCTGCGCCTTCTTCGCCGCCCAGTCGTAGTTGCACAGACGAATCATGTCCGCCGCTTCGGAGTAGTCCGAAACAGCCGTGAATCCGGCAATCGCAGCTTCATACTCGCCGCGCGAATACGCAATCTGCGCCGGCTGATACACGCAGTCTTTCAGCAGTGTCGCGACATCATTGTAATCTGCCGGCAGCTGATTCAGCAGCGCCGTCGCCGCATCGAAATCCAGCGCTTTCATTTCCACCAGCGCCTGCTGATAGATGGCTTTCTTCCACAGGTCGTCCGCGTCGCTGTAATCGCGGATGTTCTGCAGCAGCCGCGCTGCTTCCTTGAATTTTCCAGCCTCCAGCGCCTTTACCGCCGGAGCGTAATAGCTGACGTTTGCCTGTTCATCGGCATCCTCATAGCCCTTCGCAAGGTAGAACTGCTCGGCGGCGGTTGCGGTTTCTCCTGCCGCTTGCAGCTGCTTGCCATAGGCGTAATGCGCCTGACGCGCCAGTTCCGCCGCGCCCTCGTAATCCGGAATTTCCTCCAGACAGGCAATGGCGGATACCGGGTCAGGATTGTCGCCCTCCAGCAGGCTCTTCGCCTCCAGATACCACGTTTTTTCGATGAGCGCTGCGCTGTCCTGATACCCGTTCAGCGCGGTCAGCCCTTCGCGGATGGCATCGTAGTCGCTTGCCGTCTCCATTTCGGCGGATAGGCGGCGATACGCGATTTCCTGCAGCTGCGTCCGCGAATTTTCGTAATCACCCAGCGCCGTGAACAGCTTTTCGGCATCATCCAGCTTGCCCTCGTTCAGCAGCAGCAGACCCTCCTGATAGTCGGCAGACTTGCGCAGGTCGTCCGTGCGCGTCTGGTCCGTCAGCGTGTCCAGCAGCGTGCGCGCCTGTGCAATATCCTCCGCTGTCACGTTGTCGCTGTCCAGCAGGGCTTCCGCATGGCGGTAATTGCTTTCCTCCACCATGTCCGCCGCATCTTTGTAGCTGCTGATTTCCGCGAATTTCTCCGCCGCGGCGGTATATTCACCATTGGTGAGCGCCGTCTGCGCGTCGTTGTACTTCATTTGCGGCAGGAGGTGGAACATGATGCCGTAGCCGCCGCCAAGAATCAGCACAATCAGCGCAACCGCCCCCGCCACAACGCGGCGGTGCCGACGGCGCTTGGTCACTTCCTGCTCACGCTGGGCTTGCAGCTTTGATGTTTCCTCCACGGCGACGCGGTTCTGGTCATCCGTCGCCTTTTCGCGCGCGGCAATCACGGCGTCCACCGCTTCTTTGCTGAAGTGGGTGAACACATCGCGCTTATCGCGTCCGCAGCGGGCGCACGTCGCGACAGACACGGGGTTCGGACGGCCGCAGACGCACAGCCATAGGTCGCCCTGCATTTCGGGATATCCCGCCGCCATGTTGCCTGCCACCTCGCGCAGCTCACTCAGCGCGGTGCTGCGATGCAGGTTGTTTGGCGTGTACTCCGTCAGTGGCTCTTTGCCGCGGCGCCAGATGCTGCTGTTATCGTACCAGACCTTCTCAATGATTGCTTCGCAGCCGCCGACGTTCGCGGGCTCTTCCACCGGCACGGTCATAGAGAATGTACGCATGGGTGCGCCGGTCAGCCCGTGCGCACGGTGGGTGATGCGGGTGATTTCCTGTCCGTCTGGATCAAGCAGGGTGAGGGTGACTTCCACGGAGACGACCTGCTGTCCGGAGAGATTGAACAGGGTCAGCTCGCAGGAAGGGAAGCCAGTATTGGGCGCATCAATGCGCCAGACCTCGACGGGGCTATTCAAATCAATCTTCAAGGGCAAATGCCTCCTTTGCAGCGTGCATTTTTGTTACTTGATTTTTCTTGTTGCAGGGGGGTTCGCCTCTGCGGAGGCGAGGAGGGGGGCTTTCCATTCGCCACTTCCATGCTTTTGGGGTATTGTAGCTTCTATATCCCGTTCCCAGATAAACACGCGGAAGAAATATGCAGAAGTCACCAACTCCATCGCGCGGAAGGGTCAAGGGAGGGGACTTCGTCCCGTTTCATTCTCCCTTGTGGAGTCCAGAGGCAAAGCCTCTGGCGCCTCTCCTCACTCAATATACACCATGATTTCAGAGAGGACGGAGGCGGTGAATTCAAGGCGCAGGACAACACGCACGCCGTCATCAAGAACAAGGCCGAAGCGCATGACCGTGCCGTCTACGGTGTACTCCACCACGCCGTACTGACCGCTTTCTTCGTCGCCGTAAAGGTGCTCAGTGTCGTTCTCATCAATCGCGGTGTTGTCATTGCGGAAACGGTTGTATACCTGCGCGAAAGTGTCGCCGATGCGGCTCGCGCGCGGGCCTTCCATGCCATCGGCGGCAATCAGCAGCATTTCCACCTGCGGGTTCTGCTTCTGCGCGTCGTAGAGGAACGTGATGTCGCACGCCGCGAACGTCATCGTGCGCACATAGCCATCTGTGCCGTTCTCCACCCACACGTCGTCAATCACGTCTCCCAGCACGTCCGCAGCGGATTCCGGCGTCAGGCTCATGAAGTCAATACCGGAGAACTGCAAGTCCGTTCCGTCAAACATGGGCAAATCCGCGCCGTTGTAGCTCGACGGAACCTGCACATAGTCGTCAAAGAGCGCATCAAAGCGGAGATTGTCGCGCACAGTGCTGATTTCCGCCTCGGTCGTGCGCGCGGACAGACCGTAAACGCGAATCGCGCTGACGATATTGTCCTCCATCGTAAAGATGACGCCCGTGTCCGTGTAGCCCTCGCCATCGGTTTCCACGCGCTCATGCACGGCGTATTCCACCGTCTGCACGCGCTGACCGTCGCGCTTCACTTCGCCCCATCTCATGCTTTCCGGCAGCAAGTCCAGCACATACAGCACGGCGGATTCGCGGCTGCCGCGCAGAGACGGATTCTCGCTGTAATTCGCTTCCAGCACGATGGACAGTTCGTCGCCTACCTGAATGTCGCGCGGGCCCTGCTCTTCGGCGCTCGTCAGGACGATGGAAAGCAGCTGCGTGTCAATGCTCATCGCGGGTGAATCGGCATAAATCGTGCCGAAGGAATACTCGAAGGCATAGCCGTCCTCGGTCTTGGCATCCGCCGGGTCGTTCAGGGGCGTAGAGGCCATTGCCAGCGTCTGCATCCGCGCGGCGAAGGCTTGCAGTTCCGCCAGCGTCAGGGCATCCGCGCTGTTGTCCTGCGCATCTTCCGCCGATGCGAAGATGCAGCTTACCCCCATCAAGACCGTCAGCAGCAGACAGAACATCCGTTTCATCATCGTCAAGCGCTCCTTTTTTCGGAAACGATATGATTTACCAATGCTATTGTACCGCAAAAATCCGCCCTTGTACACCCTCGAAATGTGTGGAAAATGTAAACTTTGCGCAGAAAATCGCGGAAAAAGACGATTTGCAGAAAAATATTCCACCTATTCCGCGGAAAATTCTCGATTTGCGCCACAAGAAGAAGGAAGAATCCGACGCTGCTTCCAGCGCATCCGCCATTTTCCCCAAAATGTGCCGGCAACGAACACCCGCCCCCTGTCGTTGGATGGGTGAAGCGGAAAGAACCCCCGCTTCAAAAGCACAACCTTTCTTCCATGGAAAGCAAAAGGAGGCAACAATCCATGAACAAGAAGAATCTGACTCGTGCGGCTGGTCTGAGCGCGGCGGCGATGCTCGCGCTGAGCGGCATGGCGATGGCGGAAACGACCGAGAGCGCGCTCGTCAAGGGCGGCGCGCTGAACCTGCGCGAAACCGCGTCGCTGGACGCGAAGGTGCTGGGGCAGTACCCCACCGGGACGCTGGTGGAAATCATCAAGGCGGGCAGCGAATGGCATCGTGTCAGCGTGAACGGCAAAACCGGCTACATGTTGGCAAAGTACCTGAATAGCGCTGACAGCGCTATCTCCGCGACCGTCCGCACCAACACCGGCACGGGTCTGAACCTGCGCGAGCAGCCGAACATGAACGGCACGATTATCATGGCGGTCAAGAACGGTCAGTCCGTCAGCGTTCTGCAGAAGAGCAGCCCTTGGAGCCGCGTCAAGGTCGGCAACCGTGAGGGCTATGTGGCAACGAAGTACCTGAACTTCGGTTCTTCTTCCGGCAGCGTGTCTGGCACGGCGGCTGTCGTTCATAACCCGAAGAGCACGCAGGTGCTGAATCTGCGCCGCGAACCGAACCTCGACGCGCAGGTGCTGGCATACTATCACAACGGCACAAAGGTGACGATTCTGGGCAATGTGGACAGCAAGTGGGTCAAAGTACAAGTGACGGACGGCAAGATCGGCTACATGATGAAGCAGTATCTGAAGGTGAGCGGGGGAGCGGGCGAAGTGAAGCCGTTCACGGCAAAGCTGTGGAACGTCAACGGCGGCAGCTATGTGAATTTCCGCAAGGGCGCATCGCTGAATGCGGAAGTACTTGCGCGCGTGCCGGTGGGTACGGAAGTGAAGGTGCTGGAGCACGGCACGGATTGGTGCAAGGTTGAGGTTGATGGCAAGACCGGGTATATTTCGACTTGGTTCATGAAGTGGTAAGGGATAGGGTTAGGGCTAACACCCAAAAGAGCAACACGCGGAAGAAGTAAGGGAAGAGAAACCAACTCAATCGCGCCAAATGGGCGCGACCGCGAAACACGAAAGCCATCCTCCTAACAATTTTTCTACAACTCCATAAAAACAGGCTCATGCTCCCAAATCACCGGGACATGAGCCTGCTTTATTATCTCGCCTTTTCAATCAGCATATGCAGCGCGTGCTTCATGGCCAGCGTGCGGATGCGCTCGCGGTTGCCGGAGAGCGCCAGCCGAACCGCGCTCGTGCCGCCCGCCGTCGATACGCCGACGCATACCGTCCCCACCGGACAGTCCTCCGTCCCGCCGTCCGGTCCCGCGACGCCCGTCGTACTCACCGCAATGTCCACACCCAGCCGCTTCCGCGTGCCTTCCGCCATTGCGCACGCCGTCTCCACGCTCACCACGCCGAAACGCTCGATGACCTCCGCAGGCACATCCGCCAGAATCGTCTTCGTGTCCGTCTGGTACGTCACCAGACCCGCGCGGACAACCGCTGATGCGCCTGGAATATCAACCAGCGCCGCAACCACCTTGCCGCCCGTCAAACTTTCGCACGTCGCGCACGTCATGTTCCGCGCCCGCAGCGTCTCAATCGCCGTTTTTGCCAGCGAACCGCCGTCTGTTTCCTCTATCGCGTACACAACATTGCCCAAACGCGCCTTGACCTCCGCCAGAAGCGGTATCAGCAGCGCCAGCGCCTTCTCCGCCGTATCAGCGCTCGCCGTCGCGCGCAGCTGCACCTCGCCTAAGGAGCAGTAGGGCGATAACGTCGGATTCTCGCCGTTCTCCAAGTCGCGCAGGCGCGTGTCCACCTCGGATTCACCCATGCCGAAGATGCGCACATACCGGCTCACCAGCGCGCGCCCCGACCGCGCCATCAAGTACGGCTCGACCGATGCGGTGAACATCGGCTCCAGCTCGCAGGGCGGGCCGGGCAGGTGGATAACGACTTTTCCATCCCCCATCGGGACAATCGCGCCGGGGGCTGTGCCGTTCGGGTTCATCAGCAGCGTAGAATCCGCCGTGAACATAGCCTGCGAAAGGTTGTTGAGGGTCATGTTTCGGTGATACTGCTGGAAGCGGGTGCGAACCATTTCCTCCGCTTCCGGGAAGAGGACAAGCTCCTTGCCCGCAACCTTTGCCGCGACGCGCTTGGTGATGTCATCGACCGTCGGGCCGAGGCCACCGGATGTAATGACGATATCCGCACGGCTGAGCGCAAGGCGGTAGGCGTCCTCCAAGCGCTGCGCATTATCGCCCACGACGGTTTGGTGCTGCTGCGTGATGCCCAGCGCGGACAGGCGGCGCGAGAGGAACTGCGCGTTGGTGTTGAGGACTTGCCCCATCAGGAGTTCCGTGCCGACACATAGAATTTCTGCAATCATGGTGTTTTCTCCGAAAGAAGGTGCTTCTTTCAATCACAGGGAATTTTGCGCCTGTGGACGCGACCAAAGGGCTTTCTGATTGTCCTTTGGGAACCTTCGTTGTCGCCACTTTTGGGGTTATTCAAACAAAATGTAGGGTGTATTCTGCTTGAATACTGCCGAGAGCGCTGCGACGTAAAAACATTTATTTTCCCAATTTGCTGATGCCGGATGCTTTCGCGCAGTCCATGACCGCCTTCGCGACGGCGGGGGCGACGCGCTTGTCGAACGCGCCGGGGATGATGTAGTCCTCTTTCAGCTCATCGTCCGAAACGATAGACGCAATCGCGCGGGCGGCGGAGAGCTTCATTTCCTCCGTAATATCTGTCGCCTGTGCGTCCAGCGCACCGCGGAAAATGCCGGGGAAAACCAGCACGTTGTTGATTTGGTTCGGATAGTCGCTGCGCCCGGTCGCAATGACGCGCGCGCCGCCCTTCGCGGCTTCTTCCGGCATGATTTCCGGCGTGGGATTCGCCATTGCGAACACAATCGCGTCCTTCGCCATCGTCGAAACCATTTCCGCCGTGACGATTTTCGGGGCGGAGACGCCGATAAACACGTCCTTACCCTTCATCACGTCCGCCAGCGAACCGCGCTCGTTGTGCCGGTTCGTGATTTCCGCCATCTTGCGCTGCGCCGGATTCAGCCAGTCCTCATCCACGCTGACCGCGCCCGCCCGGTCAACCAGCACGATGTTGCCCGCGCCGAATTGCAGCAGGAGCTTGGCGATGGAGATGCCCGCGCTGCCCGCGCCGTTGATGACGATGTTCACATCCTCCATCTTTTTGCCAACCAGCCGCAGCGCGTTCAGCAGACCCGCGGAGACGACAATCGCCGTGCCGTGCTGGTCGTCGTGGAAAACGGGAATATCCAGTTCCTTGCGCAGGCGGCTTTCGATTTCAAAGCAGCGCGGCGCGGAAATATCCTCCAGATTGATGCCGCCGAACGTCGGCGCGATTGCCTTCACCGTCCGCACGATTTCGTCCACGTCCTTCGTATCCAGACAAATCGGGAATGCGTCCACGTCCGCAAATTCCTTGAACAGAATCGCCTTGCCCTCCATGACAGGCATCGCCGCCAGCGGGCCGATGTCGCCCAGCCCCAGCACCGCCGTGCCGTCGGACACCACCGCAACCAGATTGCCCTTGGCGGTGTAGCGGTACACATCGCGCGGGTCAGCATGAATGCGGCGGCAGGGTTCTGCCACGCCGGGGGTATACGCGGTGGACAGGTCATCGCGGTTCTCGACCTTCACCTTGCTCTGTACGGCAACTTTGCCGTGGTGTTCCTCGTGCATTTGCAGGGCAGCCTGATTATAATCCATAAAAATCGCTCCTTTTCAGGTCGAATGATAGCACTTAACGGCATTAAGGTAACACCGCGCAAATGAGGTGGTCGGCTGGCGAATGGATTTTTCGTCAGATGCAAATGCAAATTTCGAAGGTTTACTGGATGTAAATCGAGAAATTTGCATGCCGCAGATGGCAGAAAAGACATCGCCAGACGCGCCGCCGAATTGTGCGGTGATGCCTTAAGTGTACCACATTTCGAGAAAAAAAGGAAGGGCGAAAAATTCCGCATCGTCAACCAAAGCGCAAAAAGCAGTTGACAAACGTCCGAAACTATGGTAAACTCAAAACCGCATTTTGGTTTACGCAAGGAGGATTCCCGACGATGGAAAAGACGGCTTCTACAAAAAACACGACCTATACCTTGGTCGCAATTGCGCTGATGACGGCGGTTATCTGCGTGCTTGCACCGCTCTCGCTGCCGATTGGCCCTGTGCCGATTAGCATGGCGACGCTGGTGCTGTTCCTGTCGATTTATGTGCTGGGCTGGAAGAAGGCAACCATCAGCGTCTGCCTGTACATCCTGCTGGGGCTGGTCGGTGTGCCGGTGTTCAGCGGCTTCACGGGCGGCGTGTCGAAGCTGGCGGGCGCGACGGGCGGCTACATCGTCGGCTATATCCCGATGGTGGCGCTGGCGGGCTTCCTGATGAGCAAGAGCGACAAGTGGTGGCTGCACCTGCTGGCAATGGTCGCGGGTGAAGTCGTGCTGTACCTGATTGGCACAGTCTGGTTCTGCGTACAGGCGGGCAAGACGGCGAGCGCGGCGCTGGCCATCTGCGTCTATCCGTTCATTCCGCTGGACATCGTGAAGATGGTGATTGTCGTGCTGATTGGCCCGATGATTTCCAGCCGCTTGAAGAAGGCACACCTGAACGTTTAATACTATTTCCAGATAAGAATGCGCCAAGATGCGCCGCGAATTTTTCATTCTGGCTAACGTGAATGAAACGCAGCGTAGCAGCGCTACGCTAAGTGGAATGAGCGGACGCCAGAAGGGAAAAGGCGCAAGCAGATGGCGCAGGTGAATCTGGAAATAGTATAAGGTGACATCGCCGCGTTGTGCGGTGTTGCCCTAATATAAACGATTTTCAAATGGCATTGCTATCTTCCCGCCAAGCAGAGAAAATGACATTCCGCAATTATGATGCACTGTCGTTTGGAAAATCATATCACATAAGCAGGGCGCTGTTCCGACCACCGAGCCGGACAGCGCCCCTTTATATTGTGTGCAATTAGCCGTGCTGACCTTCGCTCTGCAGCTGCATGTTCTCCACCACAATGTCATGGATTTCACCCAGCGACGCGCAGTATTCCAGCACCTGCCACGGTTCGTTCGTGTGGAAGTGAATCTTAATCAATTCATCGTCCCCCACTGCCAGCAGACAGTCGCCCTTGAAATGCTCCGTGATGTAGTCGTTGATTTCGTCCTCGTCGAGGTCGTGCCCTTCGATGAGCAGCTGCGTGTCGAACTTGAATTCGAGAATCTCTGCCATGTGCTTCACTCCTTTTTTTGATTTTTTTCTGAACAGAGAGACTGACCTCTGTTCATTAGCAAACAATCAGGTATTCTACAACGCAGTCGCTTTTTCCTGCCTATTCGGGCAGAAAAAGAATTCACGCGCGATTGTGTTGGTTTTTCTTCCATACGCCTTCTGCGCGTTTCTTCTTTTTGGTTCTTCACGGAATCTTGGGGGAAGAGCAGCTTGAG
>UMHG01058095.1_pt1 | contig 10867 bp, 9 predicted proteins | sample 1965471 | NCBI WGS metagenome assembly UMHG01 (sample SAMEA4836092, study PRJEB28245) | human gut metagenome | biome: gut microbiome; material: fecal sample | place: Denmark | collected 2008
TTTTCTTATACGAGAAAAGTCAGCAAAAGCGTATGCAAGGGGACACCCCTTGCACAACCCCAAGGGGGAAACACGGACAGGCTTGTGTGTCTACGACACACGCAGCCGTGTTTCCCCCGCAGTGACCTTCGGTCACGCTCCCCCTTTTGCACTTAGGGTAGTTTCTTCGTCAGCAAGGGGGAACGTGCCCTTTAGGGCACTGTGGGGGAAGTCGACACCGCGAAGCGGTGACGTTCCCCCCAGAGGAGATTTTCAAGAGGACTCTTCCTCTTGAAAACGCTTTTGGTTACTTTTATCGTTTCATAAAAGTAACAGATAAAGCGCCGTAGCTTTTGCTGCGGCAAGAGGGTGCGGAGAATTTCTCCGCACATACCGTGGTGGGAGGGGACAACTCCGAACCGCCGCGAATCCTAAATCATTTTTGCTGCCACTCAACAGCGGCGGCGGTCCTCTGCGGCTCCACCCGCAGGGGACTTTTTTTGTTGCCGCTTTTGTGCGGCTCAACCCTTGACTGTATGGGTGGGAACAGGTAAAATAAATGTAATAGATGTTGCAAGGGAGGGTGCCGCATGGCAGAACCGATCCGCTGGCTGGCGCTGGGGTACAGTGTGCCGGTCAATCCGTCCAAAAACCGCGTGTACATCTGGCGCAAGCTCAAGGAGTACGGCGCGGAATATTTTAAACAGGGTGTTGCTATCCTGCCGTACAACCGTCAAAGCTATACCAAGCTCAAACATTTGCAGGCAAAGATTTTGGAGATGGGGGGAGAGGCTTCCATCGTCGAGATGAAGTTTTTGGACCCCAAGGACGAGCGGGAGATGGTGAGCCGCTTTCGCAAACAGGCGCTGGAGGAGCTTTCTCAGCTCAAGGAGGACTGCGCACAGGTGCTCGAGCAGCTGCGCCGCGGCGAACAGGCGTTCACCGAGGACCAGAGCGAGCAGGTCAAGCGGATGATTCGGCGATATTCCAAGGCGCGCAGCCGCAACCACTTTGGTTTGAGCACCGCACAGGATGTGGAAAAGGGACTGTACGCCATCATTTCGGTGGCGCGGCAGGCTTCGGCGGAGCTGTCGGGACAGCTGGTCAAGGCGATGGACAAGGCAATCAAGTAAAGGGATACCAAACGACTGGGAGGCATAGAATGTACGAGAACAAACAGGAAGAGCAGACGGCAGTGCTGGCTGCCATTGATACCGGAGAGTATGATGCACAGCGCTCGATGGATGAGCTGGAGGAGCTGGCAAAGTCTGCGGGCGCCAAGGTGATGGGCAGGGTCATCCAGAAAAAGGACCGTCCCGACCCGGCTACCCTGATGGGCAGCGGCAGGGTGGAGGAGCTGGCGGAATTTGTGCAAAACAGCCAGGTGGAGCTGGTCATCTTTGACCACGAGCTTTCGCCTGCCCAGCAGAAGAATCTGGAAAACGCCCTGGGAGCGGCTGTAATCGACCGCACCACCCTGATTCTGGACATCTTTGCCCAGCGTGCAAAAACCAGCGAGGGCAGGCTACAGGTGGAGCTGGCGCAGCTGAAGTACCGTCTGCCGCGTCTGGCAGGACAGGGCACCAGCCTTTCCCGTCTGGGCGGCGGCATCGGCACCCGCGGTCCCGGCGAAAGCAAGCTGGAAAGTGACCGCCGACACATCCGCCGCAGGATACACGCGCTGGAAGAGGAGCTGGAGGCATTGGAAAAACGCCGCGGCTTGCTGCGCCAGCGCAGGAAGAAGGACGACGTGGTGACGGTTGCCATCGTGGGCTACACCAACGTGGGCAAATCCACCCTGCTCAACACCCTGACCGATGCGGGCGTGCTGGCAAAGGATATGCTGTTTGCGACGCTGGACCCGACCTCCCGCGCGCTCGACCTGCCGGACGGGCGCAGGGTGATGCTGATTGACACGGTCGGTCTGGTCAGCCGTCTGCCGCACCAGCTGGTGCAGGCGTTCCACTCTACCTTGGAGGAGGCAGCCGACGCGGACCTTGTGCTGAACGTCTGCGATGTTTCCTCGCCGGAGTTTGACCAGCAGCTGGAGGTCACCACCGGACTGCTCAAGGAGTTGGGCGCGGAAAATGTTCCGGTGCTGACGGTGCTGAACAAGTGCGACAAGCTGCCGGAGCTGCCGCTGACTTTGGACCGCAAGACAGCAGCCATCTCTGCCAAAACCGGCATGGGACTGGAAAAACTGCTGGAGAAGGTTGCGCTGAATCTGCCGCAGACCCACCAGCATCTGCATCTGTTGATTCCATACGACAAAAGCGGGCTGATTGGGGAGATTCGACAGACCGGCAAGGTTTACACCGAGGAGTACCGCGAGGACGGGACCTATCTGGATGCCAACGTGGAGCTAAAGCTTTGCCATCGGGTGCAGGAGTATATCCTGCTGAATGAATAGCTGATTGAGAGAATAAGGAGGAGCGCAGCATGGACCGAGAACAAAAAAGAAAGCAAAGGGTGCAGCTGCGCTGCTTAAAAAAGCTGGATAAAAAGGAAGAAAAGCTGCTGGAGGAGAGAAACCCTTCTTTGATTGCGCAGAAGGCGGGCGAGCTGACCGCACCGGTCCGCGAAAAGCTGCGGGAAAAGGTGCCGGAAAAGTTTTCGGACGGCGCGCAGGCTGCGGCAGAGAAATCGACCGAGCTGCTGGAAAAAGCCTTTGAGAAGAGCTTTGAGGTGGTGCTGGAGAAGGGCAGCCGCTGGATTGGCAAGCTGTGCAGCGAGGAAAAACTGCGGGAAGATTATCTGCAATTTGCGCAGAAGCCGCTGTCCGGCTGGGAGCTGTACAAACTGGGCTGCAAGGCGGCGGGTCGCGCAGGAGCCAACATGGCGTTTTCTTCGGTGCAGGGGGGACTAATGGGTGCGTTGGGCATCGGATTGCCGGATGTCCCCATCTTTTTGGGAGCGGTGTTCAAGACGCTGTTTGAAATCTCACTGCGCTTTGGGTACCCATACGACACTCAACCGGAACAAATTTACCAGATGCTGTTGATCTGTGCAGCGGTGGGTGACGAGGCGCAGCGCAGACAGGCGAGTGCGGATGCAGACCGGATTGCACAGGAGATTCGGCAGAAGGCAAGGACGGGGGAAGAACTGTCCATCTTACGCAAACAGGCGAAGAAGCGGGCATCGCACGCCTTGTGCAGTGCAGCGCTGGCGGGCAAGCTGGTTCAGGGGACACCGGTCATCGGAGTGTATGGTGGATTTCGCAATGGAGTGCTGCTGCGGCAGGTCGGCTCAATGGCTGCGGTGAAGTATCAGCAGCGCCGTCTGCGGGAAATGCGATAATACAGATAGTAGAACCTATCCTATATTTTGTGTGAAATAAGAAAAGAAGAGGAACAGCTGTCCGATGGGCGGCTGTTTTTTGCGCCTTTGGAGAGATTGGATAAAAAAAGAACATATCTTTGTATGCTTTATATATTGTAATAAATAATAGTATGCAGTATTATATATACAACAAAACAAGACAGGTAAGAGAGAAAGGAGGCAGCAGATGAACACCCAATTTAAAAAAGGAGCATTGGAACTGTGTGTACTGTCCCAGTTGCGGAAAGCGGACAAGTATGGATATGAATTGACCGAAACAATTTCCCGGGAAATGGAGTTGGCAACCGGCACCCTGTACCTGATTCTCAAACGGCTCAAGGACGACGAATATGTGGAAACCTACTCGGTGGAGAGCGACGGGCGTCCGGCAAGGAAGTATTATCATCTGACAGAAAAAGGGCTGGAATATCAGCAGGCGCTGCGCAGCGAATGGAAGGAATTTACGGCAGCGGTCGACCGATTGATTTGGTAAGGAGGAAAAGTGATGACAAAACGAGAATATATGCAGAAGCTGAGCAGAGCGCTGGAAGGATATGAGCAGGGATTCGTGCAAGAGATTTTGGAAAGCTATGAGGAACATTTTGAGGCAGGGCTGAAAAGCGGAAGAAGCGAGGAGGAAATTTGCCGCGAATTGGGCGACATCGAGGAGCTGATGCGGGAGATGGGCGATGAGGTGGAGTTTAAGAAGGAAGAAAGACCTCTGCCAAAGCCGGTGACCGCCATTGAGCCGGTGCAGTACAGCGGAATCAGCAAGGTGCAGCTGAACCTGTTTTCGATGGATGCGGAGATTTCCCGCTCCTGTGATGGAGAACTGCATGTTTACCTGCAAAGCGGGGAGGAACTTTCACAGTATCTGGAGGAACAGGTGGAAGGGGACACCTACATGGTAAACGAGAAAAAACCGATGAAGAAGCAACCGAGTTTGGATTTGGTATCCCTGCTGCGGATGATGCGCAATCCGACACCGAAGCTGATGGTGGAGCTGCCGGAAAGAATCGAATTTTTGCATGGAAAGACGACCAGCGGAGATTTGAAGCTGGATAAGCTCAACAGCCGGGCGGTCGAGCTGGAAACCACGAGCGGGGACATCCAAATCACGCAGATGGTGGCGGAAGAGTCGGTCATCAAAGCAAGCAGCGGCGATATTCAGCTGGAACAGGTCAATGTGAGCGAGATGGTTTTGCAGAACAGCAGCGGCGATATAAGCTGGCAGGATGGTCAGGTGCAGCAGGCACAGCTGCGTACCGTCAGCGGAGATATAGAATTGACACATCTCAATGGACAGAAGGTCGAACTTACAAGCGTCAGCGGGGACATCGAGCTGGACGGCGTGCGGGGAGAAAAATGGAAGGCAGAAACCTCCAGCGGTGATGTAGAGCTGTCGAGGAGCGAAGTGGAGCAGCTGGAGGTTCTCAGCAGCAGCGGCGGTGTGGAGGGCGATTATTACGCACAGAACAGCCGCATCAAAACCAGCAGCGGGGACATTGACGTCCGTTTGAACCGCAAGGACAAGGAGTTGCAGGCGAAGGTCAGAACCGTTTCGGGGGACAGCAATGTCCATGGGCAGGTCAATCTGAACGGTTCCGGTGTGGAATGGGAGAATGATCCGCAGAGATATATAAGAGGAGAGTTTAGCAGCAGCTCGGGTGACATCCGCGTTCTGTAAGAGAAAGGATTCCTTTGATCTTGGACTGTAAGATAAAAAGAACAGCGACAGCAGGAGATTTTAGTGCTGTCGCTGTTCTTTTGTGTTTAGGCGATTGGATAGATAAATAGGAAAAGAAGAGCAAAGAGATGCAACGCGCAGTGGTTTTTGGTTTGAAAGAGTAAGTAAGCAATAGAATAAATGTTAAAAAATGTAAGGCAAAAAGCACAAAGCTGAGCGGATAAAAAAGAAAATTTTTATATAATTTATAAATCTGCGCGCAGAGGAGAAATTTGAGACAATTTAGATAAAAAATTATTTAAAACAGGGGGGATAAATTTAAAATTGCACAAATTTTTACGGAAAGTTTTTAAAATAGTGAAACTTCCGACAAGATTTTTACAAAAGGGATTTTCTTGACAGCGAAAGTGAAGATGAATATAATGACATCGACCCTGCTAAAATACAAAGGAGCAGGAAAATTTTGCAGATTGCAATTTTTAGAACAAAGGAGAACTTTATGCAAAACTTCAGAACAAAAGCACACAGCATCGACCGTTGGGGGAAGATAGCTGTTGCCGCTATGCTTTCTGTTGCGATGGCAGCGGTAATCTTTTGGGGATTGACCCGAACAGGTAATACAGATAAAACAGTGGCAGAGATGAGCATTGCACAGACAATCCGTGCATCGGGCGATACTTTGTCCGCCTCGCTGGACACCGATAAATTTACCGGAACCAGCATCAGACAGACCCGCATACTGCTGGAGGAAGAAAAAGGCAGAGCGGATGTTTTGTCGGAGGAAGAGGAACAGGAACAGCAGACACAGGACGATGAGGACGAGGATGAGCCGAAGCGTTTTCTGGGTGCCGCAGGAAGAGACGGCGCTGTGACGGTCAAGACGGTGGTGGAGGACCAGGTCATCGAGCATGAGGTAATCAACCGCGAGACCTCTCTGCTGGCTCCCGGCAAGACCAAGCTGGTGCAGAGCGGAAGCGATGGCAAAAAGACGGTGACCTATGAACAGAGAATGGTGGGTCGGGAAATTCGGAAGAAGAAGGTAATCGACGAGCAAATCCACCAGCAGCCGGTGACGGAAATTACTTTGACTGGTGTGGAAGGAAAGGCGGTATCTCCACTGGATTTTGGCATTGAGCTGGATGAAAATGGAGTTCCGACCGAGTACAGCAAGCTGCTGACCAACCAGGTGGCAGCCGGATATAATGTGGAAGGCGGTGCGCGCGGCGCTTCCGGTCAGGGATTATCGGCAGGATATGTTGCGGTGCATCCGGGAGAAATCCCGTATGGAACCAAAATGTATATTACCAGCGCAGATAACAGCTTTGTATACGGTTTTGCTGTGGCAGCCGATACCGGAGTGGGTCTGATGAACGATGTCATTGATGTGGACCTGTACTATGATACTTTTTTAGAAAGCTGTTTAAACGGCAAGCGAAATGTAAATATTTATATCCTGGACTAATAGTAAGGGCAGCTTCCCGAAGAGGGGGCTGCCCTTTTTTGCGAAAAGGGCAGGTAAAACAGAAAATGGGAAGAAAAAGAAGAATATAGGAAACCAGAACAGAGGGACTGTCCGCATAGGCGGGCAGTTTTTTTATAAAATTTTTTAAAAAAGAGGGGTGGTTGCATATATAAATGCAATTTTTGAGGGGAAAAGGGGGATGGGTGAAAAGGGACTTTGGATGATTGGGGAAAGGAGGAAGCAATCTGGAGGAACAGAAAAAGGAGTTTGCTTACTGGTATTTTGTGCTGCGCGACCCGAACCTTGCTGCCCAAAAAGCGGGAGTGGAAAAAGGGGTGCTAATGATGAACGACCGGGAGGTGCAGCGGGAGGTGCGCAGACTGCGCAGGAATCTGGGGAAGGAGAGCGCAGGGGAAATTGCAAAGCTGGGGCTGACAAGGCTGCTGTTTGGGCAGGCGGCGTGCGATGAAGAAGGGAAACCGGTGTTCGATGGGTTTTTGACCAGTAAAGTGGGGAGCGCAAAGGCGGCAGAATATCAGTTCTGGGACAAGCTGAAGGCGTGCGAGCTGCTGCTCAAGCTGAACGAGCAGGAAAAGCAGGGGCAGGGCAGGAGCTTTGGCGGTGTGCTGGAGGCGCTGCAGCAGGGCGCGCAGAAGCTTTCGGAGGAGGAGCAGAGTGAAGAGCTTTAGCAGAAAACAGATGGAACTGTTGAGCTGGTGGCTGCCGGAGAGGAGAACGAGCCGGTATGACGGAATCATCTGCGACGGCGCGGTGCGCAGCGGAAAGACCTTGTGTATGGCGATTTCCTTTTTTGCGTGGAGCATGAGCTGCTTTAACGGGCAGAGCTTTGCGTTGTGCGGAAAGACCATCTCCAGCGTGCGCAGGAACCTTTTGTCAGTAGTGCGGGGAACACTGGAGGAGATGGGGTTTGCATACAGCGAGAAGGTGAGCAAAAATTATGTGGAGCTGCGCTGCGGGCGGGTATGCAATCGGTATTATCTGTTTTCGGGCAAGGATGCCGCAAGCGCCTCGTTGATTCAGGGGATGACCCTTGCCGGCGTGTTGTTTGACGAGGTTGCCTTGCAGAATCGGGAGTTTGTGGAGCAGGCAGTGGCGCGGTGCTCGGTGGAGGGGAGCCGATTCTGGTTTAACTGCAACCCGGAGGGACCGGGGCATTGGTTTTACCGGGAATGGCTCCAAAGGAGGAAACAGAAGAAACTGTATTATCTGCACTTTGTGATGGAGGACAACCCAGCTCTTTCCAAGCGGGTGAGGAAGCGGTATGAGCTGCTGTACAGCGGGAGCTTTTACCGCAGATTTATCCAAGGGGAGTGGGTGGATGTACAGGGGTTGGTGTATCCGATGTTTTCTTTAGAGCGTCATGTTGTACAGCAGGCGCCGGATTGCGAGCGGTTTTGTGTGTCCTGCGACTATGGGACGGTGAATCCCTGCTCAATGGGACTGTGGGGAGAGCAGGGGGGAAGGTGGTACCGCCTGGCAGAATACTACTATGACGCGCGAAGAGAGGGAGCGTGCAGGACCGATGAGGAGCATTATGAACAGCTGGAAAAGTTGTGCGGAAATCGGAAGATCGAGCGGGTCATTGTGGACCCGAGTGCAGCCAGCTTTATTGCGTGCATCCGGCGGCACGGGCGATATGGGGTGGAGCCGGCAAAGAACGGGGTGCTGGAGGGCATCCAGCTGACGGCGGCGATGCTCAATGAGGGAAGGATCCGGTTTTGCAGCGGGTGTGCCGACAGCATCCGGGAATTTGGGGTCTATCGCTGGAGCGAGGAGCAGGGAAGGGAGTTCCCGGTAAAGGAAAACGACCATGCGATGGATGACATCCGATATTTTGTGATGGGACAGTTAGGGGCAAGAAAGGAGGGCTTTTTTGCGTTGTCACAGCAAAGAAATGAGAGCAAGAGGAGGTAGAGAGGATGTCCTGGGGATTGGGTAGGAGAGAGAAAAAGAAAAAGGACTGCCCGCCGGTGCAGTTTTGTGCGCAGAGCGTGCAATCGGGGTTATCGGAAAGCCGGATGGCGCAGGGACTGGGCAGCGAAGCACAGCGCAGGCTGTTTGAGCAGATCCGGCAGGCGGTGCCGCTGGTGGATGCAGCCATCGGGAAAATCATTCGGCTGGTGGGGGATTTTGAACTGGAATGTTCCAACCGGCAGGCACAGGAGGAACTGAGGCGATGGTGCAGTCAGGTGCCGGTGGGCGCAGGAGGAAGCGGACTGCGGCAGTTTCTGCACAGCTATCTGGACGACCTGCTGACCTACGGCAATGCGGTGGGTGAGATGGTGCCTTTCTGTGAAAGGGAGGGAATCGCAGCGCTGTACAATGTGCCGCTGGAAAACATCCTGATTCGACAGGGGGAGAATCCGCTGGATGTGAAGCTGTTTGCCAACAGTCGGATGGGGGAAGCGGTGGAGCTTGCTCATCCCGAGCGGGTGCTGTACACAGCGCTGAACCCAAAGGCGGGGAGCGTGCAGGGCAGGTCGTTGCTGGAGGGGCTGCCGTTTGTTTCCTCGGTGCTGCTGAATATCTATCAGGCAATCGGGCAGAACTTTGAGCGGATGGGAAACCTTCGCTTTGCGGTGACCTACAAGCCGCAGGGCGGGGTGGACGGAGCGTATGCCAGAGAGATTGCGCAGCAGATGGCAAGTCAGTGGGCGGACACCATGCGGGAGAGCGGTCAGGTCAAGGATTTTGTGGCGGTGGGCGATGTGGACATCAAGGTCATCGGCGCAGACAATCAGGCGTTGGACACGCAGGTGCCGGTGCGGCAGATGCTCGAGCAGATCGTTGCAAAGCTGGGACTGCCGCCGTTTATCCTGGGACTGAGCTGGTCTACCACCGAGCGGATGAGCCAGCAGCAGTCGGAAATCCTGGCAAGCGAGCTGGAAAGCTATCGCGCACTGCTGACACCGGTGATCCTGCGCATTTGCAGGTATCATCTGGAGCAGATGGGACTGGGCGGAAAGGTGCAGGTGAAGTGGAAGCATATCAGTATTGCCGACGAGGTGGAGCAGGCAAGAGCTAAGTTGCTGGATATGCAGGCAAAAGAGATCGAGGCAAAAATCAACCAAAGGGACAGACAGCAGGAGGGGGAGCAAGATGAAGTGTGAAAAGAAAGGGAACCTGGTCAATCGTCAGGTGACGGTCGGGCAGGAGGATCTGGAGCAAATCAACCGGCTGACCAGAAGGGAATTTAGCCAAGAGGAGCTGTACTGCTTTCGGGTAGTGTTGTGCGACAATGATGTGGACCGACAGATGGAGCGGTTTGATGAGGAGACGCTGGAGCAGCTGGCGAGGATGTTTGTGGGGAAAACGGGAATCTGCGACCATCAGCCAAAGACAGCCAACCAACTGGCAAGAATCTATCAGGCGCAGGTGGAGTATTTCCCGGGAAAAACCAATCTGCTGGGAGAACCGTACTGCGCGGTGGTGGCAAAAGCGTACATGGTGCGCACCGAATCCAACCGCGATCTGATTCTGGAAATCGAGGCGGGCATCAAGAAGGAGGTCAGCGTGGGGTGCAGCATCAGGGAAAGCAGATGCTCCATCTGTCAGAGCGAGCGGACGTTGCAGGATTGCGGACATCGAAAGGGGGAATGGTATGAAGGAAGGCTGTGCCACACCGTTCTGCACGGGGCAGAGGATGCCTACGAATGGTCGTTTGTTGCGGTGCCTGCGCAGCGTCAGGCGGGTGTAGTGAAGGAAAGCCGTCTGGAGAATCAGCAGAAGACGGTGCAGAAACTGTGGCAGGCAGGCGAAGAGGGCAGTGGGCTGTGGATGGATCGAGAGGAAGCCTGCCAGATGAAGCGGATGATGAAAAATCTGATGGAGGACTGCGAGGATGCCAGAAGGATGGCGCGCAGGGAGCTGCTGCAAAAGGCGGCAGGGGAGCAGATGGACGAGCGCGTCAGCGAAGAGCTGTGGGAGGTGCTGGAACTGCTTTCCATCCGTCAGATGAAGGCGTTGGGAAAGCTGATCGACAACAGGCAGACAATGGAGCAGCCGCAGCTGGCGGGCAGAAGAGCACAGAGCGGCAGGACAGAGGACGGATTTGTCATTTAGAGAGGATGGTAGAAGGATGAAGGGTGTAAGCTTACAGGGATATAACAGCAAATATGTGACCATGCTGGTCAAGGGGGAACTGAAAGCAGGGGACCTGGTGGCAATGGGCGGCAACAACACAGTAGAGAAGGCGGTCAACAAACGATTTGTGGGTGTTGCGCACGCAATCCGAGATGGGTATGCACTGGTGCAGACAGGCGGATTTGCGGTGCTGGGCTACTCGGGGAATGCGCCTGCGGTGGGTTTTGCCAAGATGCAGGCGGATGCCAACGCAGATGCGGTGCTGAACGAAGGCGGCGGCGAGGTGCTGGTGACCGAGGTGGATACGGTCAACAAAA
>UMHG01066503.1_pt1 | contig 10807 bp, 9 predicted proteins | sample 1965471 | NCBI WGS metagenome assembly UMHG01 (sample SAMEA4836092, study PRJEB28245) | human gut metagenome | biome: gut microbiome; material: fecal sample | place: Denmark | collected 2008
TAGAATCAACAAGGCATTTGGCTTTAACTACTAGCCAACTCCGTTGGCGATAACTACTTTAACTACTTTAACTCCAAATGATTTAACTTAAACTAGTAGTTCTTATTATCAATATACACCTCAAGCAGCTTCGACACGCGGTCTTCGTTGTTCGGCACCACGTCCATGTCGGCAACGCAAGCAGGCACGAGGCAGCTCATGCCCTTTGTCAGGTGCACTTGCTTTATCTCAGGCTCCTCGCCTTTCCACGACCTTATCACGATGTCGCTGCTGCCCTCAAGACACATATACACCACGAAACTGTCATACTTATACAGCTTTCTGTGGAAGGCACGGTTCACCTCCAGCAACTTCACCGTAAAGAACCTGTTCTCTGCCAGCAGCACCGGATGGTTCATCTTGCGCGTGTAGTGCGTGCGGTAGTCGTCCTCCACCTTATAGTCCAGCGCCTCCGATGCCAGCGCCGTGTGCAGTGCCCTCGGCTTGCCGTCAAGTCCCGGACGGTTATAGTCAAATATGCGGTATGTCAGGTCAGAGCTCTGCTGCACCTCAGCCAGCAGCGTACCGCTGCATATCGCATGGATGCGTCCTGACGGAATGTAGAACACGTCGCCCTCCTTCACGTCGTGCGATGCCAGCACGTCACAGATGCTGCCGTCCTCTATGCGCTTGCCGTATTCATATTTCGATATCAGACTCTTAAAGCCGCTGTAGAGCTTAGCTCCCGGCTTTGTGTCCATAATATACCACATCTCCGTCTTGCCGAACGAGTCGTGATATTTCTTTGCCATCTCGTCGTTGGGATGCACCTGTATCGACAGGTCCTTCGCAGCGTCGATAAACTTTATCAGCAGCGGAAACGTCTCGCCGTACATGTCATACACCGTGCGTCCTATCAGTTCTTCCTTATATTCCGTCACAAGTTCGTTAAGCTTGCGTCCCTGCAGCGAGCCGTTGCCCACTACCGACTCCTTGCTCGGCACAGCACTTATCTCCCAGCTCTCGCCTATAGGCGTAGGGTCATTGTCTTCTATGCCCTTAAGTTTCTTCAGCAGGCTTCCGCCCCATATTTTCGAAAAGAAGTTGTTTCTAAATAATAATGGATAAAGCATGGTTTAGTTATTTAATTGTTAGTATTTCTGTTCAATCTTACGGCGAGCCCAGTCGCCATATCAACGCGCCATCCGCCCTTCATGCAGTCAACACTATCGGGCCTAACGATGCCACACAGTACATCCGCGATAAGTCTCAGCACACACCACGCCCGCCGTCCTTTGCCGGCTTGCCCATCAGTCACCAATGTCTGGTTGCAGAATACATAATACATTTCTTTCATAGTGCCAAAACAATTTATTAACAGTCCCGAAAACTTATCCGGACATTACAGAAATGCAAAGATAGTGAAAGGTGAGAGCAATACAAAATGAAAAAACATAATTTTTTTATTTTTATTGCCGAGCCGCCTCCTATCTTATTCAATGATAGAACAAGGTGAGTGAAAAGACAAATAAAAAACGTAGTTTTTATTTTTGACTTTTCCGAGCCGCATCCTATCTTATTCAAAGATAGTGAAAGATAATGCAAATCGAAGGCAGAATCGTCAAGCGTGCTTGAACGTTATGCTGAGATGCAGCTTATCTTCTTTTTTAAAAAAGGTGAGAGCAATACAAAATGAAAAAACATAATTTTTTTATTTTTATTGCCGAGCCGCCTCCTATCTTATTCAAAGATAGAACAAGGTGAGTGAAAAGGCAAATAAAAAACGCAGTTTTTATTTTTGACTTTTCCGAGCCGCAGTTCGTGCGAATTGTTTCGCATGAAAATAAAAAAATTAAAAAAGTAAAAATTCATGTGCATTATGGATTTTTTGTAGGAGTTAAAGTCAATTGCAAACGTAGTGCTTATTTAAGTGAAGAGCAGGCTGTAAGCGCAAGTAAAAATTAAACAGCATTACTCAGGGTTGATTGTAGGGACGCACCCCAGGTGCGTCCAACTGGTAAAATCCTGTATTTCAACGATTTACGATATAACAAAAATGCTAAATGAAAGGTGGACGCACCTGGGGTACGTCCCTACATTGCGCCACTAGGGAAACAATCCACTAGTCTTGTGGCTATCGTTCATAGCGCGACCGAATCGCCAACCTAACGCAGTTCAGCGCAAGCTAATTGTGAATTACCATTAGTAGTTAAGTCCGAAAGCCCAGAGAGGTATCACGTTTGCGTATCCGCTTTCAATATCGTCTTTCACGATGTAGCCGTCGTCTGCACTTTCTATCTGTTTTTGTCCTTTTTTCCGTCCTCCAATTTCAAACACCTTGCCGTCTATCTCAAAATCTGAGATGTCAGAACTTCTCACGTCGTTACATACCCTTGTCTGGTTCATAAAGAACGTCTCTCTTACGTTTCCTATATCAGCACGTTCCGGTGCAAGGGTATAAATCAGGTTCGTGTTGTCAAGATACAGTTTCTCCACTTTGCCTAGGCCTCTCAGTCCTCCGGTTGCATTACGCAGCTGACTTATCATTCCGGCACGTTCCATGTATATCAGATAGTCAGGAATGTCATTTCTGCTGATACCAGTAACATCAGCCAGTTTCTGCATCACAGGCTTAAAAGGAACACTTTTAGATACAACCATTATCAGACTCTTCAGTTTTCTGCCCACAGATATGTTGGTCTTTATGTGCATTGGTATGTCTATTTCCATCGTCTGGTTTATCACCTGCATCAGCTCAATTTCAAATTCAGCGTCGCGTCCGAACGGATAATAGCCTCTTTTAAGATAATCATGAAAAAGTGGAAGGGGATGTTCTACACCACTAATCACTGCTTTGTGCGTAAGTATGTCTTTCAGACTGTAAACTGGTACGTCTATACTATGAAATAGGCGCAAATATTCTCTGAACGACAACCCCTGCATCTCATAAATAGGCATACGTCTGCTAAGATCTGCCATACCCTTATAAATGTCAAGTATCGAAGAGCCGGAGATCACAATCTGCAAGTCGTCATAACTGTCATAAATCTGTTTCAGCTCTCTCGACCATCCTTCATATTTGTGAATCTCGTCGATAAACAGGTGTTTGCCTCCCATCTTTACAAAACGGTCAGCCAGGTCAACAAGTTTGTGTTCTGCAAAATAAAGATTGTCAGCCGATACATACAGCGTATCTTTTGTGTCCAAATTCTGTTTGATATATTGCAGCAGCATAGTAGACTTGCCTACGCCTCGTGGGCCGACAAGTCCGAAAGCTCTACTTTCCCATTTTATCTGGTTATATTTATATCTGAAAAACTCCACCGGAGTATTTTTCAGTTTTCTATAGAAAAATTCATACAGCCTTTCCATACCTATCCTATTTTATATCATGACAAATATACTGTATTTTACAGGAATTGCACAAAATAAATGCAGAATTCTACCAAAATTGCATAAAATTAATGCAGAAATCCATTAAACTTGCACGAAATAAATGCAAACATAGTGATTGTTTAAGCGAAAAATGAAAAGTGAAAAACAAAAAATCCAATTGCAAACGTAGTTCTTGCGATAAGAATCAACATGGCATATGACTCTAACTACTAGCTCACCCAGGTGAGCGATAACTACTTTAACTACTCTAACTACCAATAACAATACCAAACAATGCACATGGATTTTTCACTCTTAACTCTTCACTCTTCACTTCCGCCAGGCGTTTTTCACTTTTAATTTTTCATTTTTAATTGCGCAAGCCTGCTTGCACTCAACGCCTGCTCTTCGTTCTTCACTTAAACAAGTGGTATTTTAATCGGATCAGGAGATCCTGATATTCAATTCCGGCGGAGCGCAGATCCGCCGGCACAATAGCAACGTAGTGCGTCTTACGAAAGTGAAAAATGAAAAGTGAAAAACGAAAAATCCAATTGCAAACGTAGTTCTTGCGATAAGAATCAACATGGCATATGACTCTAACTACTAACTCACCCAGGTGAGCGATAACTACTTTAACTCCTTTAACTCCAAATGACATGTGCCATTTCGACACTCAGCCATACAACGCAAAAGAGGTCATGCCACTACCCCGTTAGGAATAATGGCATGACCTCTTTATGTATAAATGTTGTAAGCATAAGACTGTATTAACAGCCTTATGGCCTATGGAGCTACTACATGTGCGTTGCGTATTATTATCGCACGCACTACGTTAGTATATGGCTCTAACTACTAGCCAACTCCGTTAGTGATAACTAATATAACTACTTTAACTACCTAAAAACAAAATAGGAAGTAATCGGATTAAATAAATCCTGATATTCAATTCCGGCGGAGCGCAGATCCGCCGGCACAATAGCTTTGTTGGTTATTGTCGCACGTACTACGTTAGCATTTGACTCTAACTCCTAGCTCACCTTAGTGAGCGATAACTACTCTAACTACTTTAACTCCAAATTACAATATACCCCTCTTACCTCCTTCGCTATCTTGTCCCAGTCATACTTTGCCATGTCGTAGTCTATGTGCTGTGGCTCACGGCTTATCACCTCTTTCAGTTTCTTCGCCAGCTCGTCCACGTTGCCCACCGGGAAGTAGTCGTCTTTGTCGAGGCCCACCTCCAGGTTTGCCGGTATGTCGCTCACTATCACCTTCACGCTGTAGCTCATCGCTTCAAGCAACGCTATCGGCAGGCCCTCATGACTCGACGGCAGACAGTAGCACATGCAGTTAGTCAGCAGCGAGTGCAGCTTACGGCCCTTCACAAATCCCGTCAGCACCACGCCGTTCTTCCTCGCCATCTCTTTCAGTCCCCTTGAGTAGTCGTCCTCAAAGTCCGTGTCACCTGCCAGCACCAGCTTTATGTCATCGTCGCCGCCGTCTTTATTTTTTAATTTTTCGTTCTTAATTCTCCCGAACGCTTCTACCAGATGGTGCAGGTTCTTTTCCGGCACAAAGCGGCACATGCCCAATATGTAGCGTCCCTTCCTTATGCCCAGTTCCTCAAAATACTCGGGATAGTCGCATATCTCAGGCTCCGACACGCCGTTATATATCAGATGCACGTTCTTTGTACGTCCGTATTTCTCCTTAATCAGGTTGCGTATCACGTCGCTGATCACTATTACATCGTCAGCAAACATACACCCCATGCGCTCACCCAGCTTCAGCACCGCTTTGGCAGCCCTGCCCCATTTGTCCCTGTCGTAGTCAGGACCGTGATGCGTAAACACCACCTTCATGCCCAGCATCTTGGCGTATGGCACCAGCAGAGCCGGCCCTATGGCGTGTATGTGCAGTATGTCTGCCCCCAGTTTCTTCGCCTTGTTTATGGCTCTGTACGTATGTATAATGGCTTCAAACGACTTCTTTTTCGGTGTCTCAATGTCCACCAGCTTTACGCCTTTCCATTCTTTCAGGCCGTCGCTGACGTAGCTTTTACGCCTTATCACCGTTACGTCTTCGCCCATGGCTGCAATTCTCGGAAACAGTTCCTCACAGTGCGTCTCCACTCCGCCCATGACATTAGGGATGCCACGGGTACCGGTAACAACAATTTTCATAAAATTTTCCGGATTAAAAATAAATCATTACTTTTGCCTCGTCATAAGCAAAAGTCCATGTCAAAGTTTTTTCTCAATATAAAAGAATCAGCCCAACACGCCGGCATAATTCTTCTTTCGTGCCTCTCCGCCCTTTGGCTATTGATTAGGGGGAAGAGAATAAAATAATATAACTAGGAGTTAAAGAAGTTAAAGTAGTTATCGCCAACAAGTTGACTAGGAGTTAGATCCATATGTCTTGTGGATTCTTGTCGCAAGCACTATGTTGGCAATTGGATTTTTCACTTTTCACTGTAGTTATATTATTCCCACCGTATGGACGTACCCCAGGTACGTCCGCTTTTATTTATGCAACCAATTATTAATCACATTGTTGCATTTGTACGCACCTCGGGTACGTCCCTACAATAATTAATTCCACAATTAAAATTTAAAAATCTTTATTTTCTTGTGCAATTACTACACTGGCTATTTTAACAAAAGCCTCCCCACAGGGGAGGTTTGGTGGGGCTTTCGCTCTTCACTTAAATTATTATCTGTCAAAGTTCAAGTCTCCCTGTTGCGGGTCTTGTCCTACTTCGCAGTATTTAAAGTCTAAGCAGGCAGGTTTGCCCTGCATTGAGCGTAGCTTGTTCTTCAAAGCCCACTTCAGCGGATACTTTATATATTTATGCATCACAGGACTTGCCGTGCCAACCATCCAGCAGTTCTTCGGGCATTTGCGCACCTTTGCACGCACTCTGGCAGCCTGTTCGCTGTTCCATATAGTCATAAAGTCGGCATCGTGTATGTTGCCCATGCTCCAGCTCTTCGGAGTGTCGCTTCCTGCCGGTTTCAGTTTGTCGTTCGACACGTTGTTTGGGTCGGCAGCCAGCTTCTCGTTATATTCTGCCACAGTCATGTCGTCGCCGTCCAGCTTTGTCTTGTTATCGGCGTTCTTGTCGTCCATTCTTGTCTCCAGTCCGTTACACGGCATCACCTCTCCCCACGGGTCAATAAAGAAGTTAGCCGTACCAGCCTCACATGGCAGCATGCGGCGGTTGCCTTCAATATAGTTTATCAGTCCCATGTTAAACCATGCACGGAACCAGCTCTTCGGGCTTTTCTCCTTCAGCTGCCAGTCGATGAGTTTCCTGAAGTTTCCGCACACCTCGTCATGGTTTGTAATCTTGTTATCCCCCTTATGGAAATAATAAGAATTGTGGAAAGCCGCAGTTGCAAACTCCAGTCCCATTGACAGAGATAGCTGATATAGTTTGAGCATATCTCCCGAGTTATAGTTGCTCACAGTACAACCAAAGCCAATATCCTTCAAACCCATACTCTGAAGAGTCTTTAATGTCTTGATAGCTTTATCAAAAGTTCCCTGACGGCCTCTAAGCTCATCATTCTTTTCTGCAAGTCCTTCAATAGATATGCGAATACCTATGTTAGGAAATTTCTTAGCCAAAGCTATTACCCTATCCTGAAACCATCCCGACGTAGATATCACAATGCGGTCAGTATGCTTATAGCACTCTTCAACTATTTCATCCAGGTCTTCACGGATGAAAGGTTCACCACCTGTCAGGTTTATGAATTTTAATTTGGGAAGCGAACGAAGGTCAGAGGCTTTTAATTCCTCTTTCTTATCAGTAGGATTTTTCCAAATGTTACACATCACACAACGCATCGGGCAGCGATACGTCAGAATAATACTTGCGTCTGTAGGACGCGGCACATTCATGTTTGCCATAATCTTTTTACTTTATATTGTATTTAAATAAGATGCAGAATTATAAAATATAATTTTATAAGTTAAGGAGCATGGAGTTGAATTCATAATTAGCTAACGCTGAACGATGTTTCACAATTCATAATTGGGTTAGACCGAACTGCGTTTCATAATTGTTATGTGTCTTGTGGATTCTTGTCGCAAGCACTACGTTGGCTATTGGATTCTTCACTCTTCGTTCTTCACTATTCACTTATATACCTCCATTATCTTCTCATAATAGCTTTCGCTGTTATATCTTTTTTGTGAAGTCAGGGCTATATCTTTATAGTCGAATGTATGTTGCCACATGGCTTCAATCTTGTTTGTCAGATCATCCACGCTGCGGCTTTCAAAGGTCATGCCTGTTACGCCGTTTTCTATCAGTTCGGGTATTCCGCCTATACGTGCGCCCAGCACCGGCGTACCCAGACATTGCGCCTCAATCACCGACAGCGGGTTATTCTCATACCATTCTGACGGTATCACCGTGAAGCGCGCCTTACCCACAATGCTCTTTATCTCGTCCCACTGCTTATAGCCCAGGAACTCAACATTGCATTTGGATTTTTCACTCTTCACTCTTAACTCTTCACTTAATTCTCCTCCTCCAATCACTTTCAGCTTATACGGCAGGTTCTTTGCTGCCTCTATCAGCGTGTTCACGCCCTTTTCGTGGCTCAGTCGTCCCACGTAGCAGTAATAGTCTTCCTTGCCGTATTCGTCTTTCTTGCATTTGTCTACGTCGATGAAGTTGCACAGCGTCATCAGCTTCTTCTTGTCAAATCCGCCCTGTGCCATTTTCTCTGCCATAAACTGGCTGGGACATACAAACACATCCGTACACGCTTCCAGGCGCTCCATGTTCCACGTAACGGCCTCTTTATATCCTATCATCGATGCCAGCGCAGAGCCTTTCATGCACTTATATGTCTTGCAGTTACTCTTGTCGCCGTTGAAGCACAGCTCACATATATCGGTGCCGTTGCGCAAACAGTCGTATCTGGGGCACAGCAGCTTATAGTCGTGCAGAGTCCACACCACCTTTATCCCCCGCTTATGCGCCAGTTCTGCCATCATAGGCGACAGCTGTGTGTGTATGTTGTTAAGATGCACCACGTCCGGCTTAAAGTCGTCCAACAGGCTGTTAAACTTCGTCTTCACCTCATTAGAGCCGAACGGACGTGTAAATGCCATCAGCTTACTCATGTTCTGCGGAAAATATTTGTTCCATGGCGTACTTATATTTTCCGGATAGTCCATCGCAAACACTGCCACTTCATGCCCATGCTGCTTTAACAGCTGTTCTAAGTTGAGCATGTATATGCAATCACCGCCACGGCGGTAATAGAATTTATTGGATAGTAAGATTTTCATTATATCGGTAATTAAAAAAAGTACTTATTCCTTTCAATCACATAATAATGATTAATAAAATCAAGCACTATATATTGTAATAATATCAACTATATTCTAGTCTAAATATCTTTAATATTCTACGACAAGAATCCATAAACTTTTATGAAATTTTGGCATGCTTTATCCCAAACAAGTTGTATTTTTATCTTGTCAGAAGCATTTTTACCCATATTTTTCAATATATCTGGATTAGTAAAGAGTTCATGTATTTTATTTATCCATTTATCAACATCAAGGTTTCCGTCAAGTATTATTCCATCTTTATTATTTTCTATTAAGACTTCTGAACCGGCAGTCATTGTTGATAATACAGGACATCCAAAATACATTGATTCTAATATAACCATTCCATATATTTCATAGCTAGAAGCTAGAAGAAACAAATCAGCAGAAGCATAAAGAGCTGGTAAATCTTCTTGATTTTTCTTACCTAGAACTATAACATTATCAATGTGATCATTCGTTATTGTGAATTTTATTTCTTCAAATAACGGCCCGTCACCTACAAGAACTAAGCAATAATCATCAGACAACTGTTTCATTAGTTTTAATAGAAATAATGGATTTCTTCTTGATTCCATTTTCCCAATATATAGCAAAAGTTTTTTATTTGTTAGCCCATATTTTTGTCTGAAATCATTTTCTATTCTACAATTATTAAATTTGCTTTCATCCAATCCTATAGGAGTAATTACCACTTTTTTATTGCTATATTTATTTACATATCTTTCAGCAGCATCTGTTTTACATCCAATTGCATCAACATTTTTTAAAGTACTTTTTCCAAATGTACAATTAAAAATTTTCTCAAGTTGCTTTAATACAGGTTTTAGTGTAGTATTATAATTACCTTGTATTAACACACATCGTGTATTGTGATTCTTTGCCCATCTTGAAACAAGATACGACATATACATGCCCAATTCATGTATTTGTATGACATCTGGCTTTAACAGATTCAACAGTTTTTTCCAACCATTAAATATGCATAAAGATTGATTAATAGAATGATATTTTAGATAGTATATATCTAAATTAGAACCAGAATTTCCATATCTAATATGATTTGATTCAGGTCCTCCCATAATTAATGAAACCTTATATTCTTTTTTAATGAGAGCTTTGGCTAATCCCAGTTCTTGACAATTGTAAGTGTTATAATCAATATAAGAGCCTGATGTACGAAATATGACGATATGCTTCATCTTTTTATTGATTTATTATATAAATTTATATATTGTGCCGTAGTATACTCTAATGAGAAATATTTTTTTATTTTATTTCTCGATGCTTTGCTCATCTTTTCTCTTAAATCGTCATTGTCAAGTAAAAGATTAATATATTTTATAAGAGAATTAATATCTTTTGGGGGAATTAGAAACCCTGTAGATTTATCAACAATTTCAGCAGTACCGCCACCGCTAGTTGCAATTACAGCAACACCTGAAGCCATTGATTCTAATATAGAATTAGAAATTCCTTCACCATGAATATTCGCATTCGAACATAGTACACTTATATTTGTAATATTTAATATCTCATCAATATCGTCTCTTCTCCCTGTAAAAATGATCCTATCACAGAAATCTTCAGGCACCTCTTTACGCCATTTATCTTCCATAGGACCACTTCCTACTGCTAAGAATGTAACATCATCTCTATTTTTCAAGATATTAATAGCGGCCTTTATATACATAGAAAAATCCTTATTATTTTGCATTCTAGCAATCATAGACACAATATATTTCGTATTAATACCAAGTTCTTCTTTTATGTTATTTACACCTATTCCTTTTTGTCTTTCAAAATCATATCCATTATGGATACAGACCCTTTTATGCCCTTTTACTTTATAATTATTAAGGCCAGCCTCTGAATTTGATATTACATAAGTTGATAACCAATAAGCAATTCTCATGAATATTTTACTTTTTAATGAATGATTTTTATAATTACAATCAGCTATGAAGGAACTTATATAAATTGGCCTTTTCTTAAGAAGACAATATATGAGATCAATATGTGCAGCATTAACATCAATCCATGGTTGTATAATATCAGGACATATTTCATTAATACGATTAGTTAATATTTT
>UMHG01044043.1_pt1 | contig 10794 bp, 10 predicted proteins | sample 1965471 | NCBI WGS metagenome assembly UMHG01 (sample SAMEA4836092, study PRJEB28245) | human gut metagenome | biome: gut microbiome; material: fecal sample | place: Denmark | collected 2008
TCCTTGGGAGAAAGACCGGTCTGCTGGCAGTAGTAGAGCATCGAATCGGGTGCAGGCTTTGGGTGCTGCACCTTGTCGCAGGTGACAATCAGGCTGCACAGGTCTAAAAAAGGTTCGCGGATATAGGCGTGCAGGTCGCCCAGTTCGTTGCTGCGGCGGGAGGTGTTGATGCCGACCAGCATTCCGGCTTGGTGCAGCTTGCACATCACCGGGTAGATGCCTTCATAGAGGGAGGCGTTCTGGCACAGTGCCATGATGTTCTGCTCCCAGCGCCGGACAAACGGTTCGATTTGGTCGTCGGCAACGCCGAGGTAACGCATAGCGTTGGCAGCGGTCATTCCATAGGTGAGTTTCAGCTCCTCGTCGGTGGCGCTGCGTCCCAGCATCTCCTGGCAGGTCAGCTGAAGGGCATCGATGTTATAGCGGGAATCGACGGCGGTTCCGTCCAAATCAAAAACAACCGCGCGGTAGTGTACAGTTTGCATAAGTTCCTCCTGTGATGATAGGATGTTATCGTTCGGCTGGCTGCCATCTGGCGGCGACCACCCGATCGTTGCCGTTGTAGTCGGGAATCAGTCGGATGTCGGTGTAGCCTTCTGCCAGCAGCAGGTCGGACACCGCCTGTCCCTGGGTATATCCAATCTCAAACAGCAGCCAGCCGCCTGTACGCAGGTAGCTTTGGCAGCGCTTGGATAGGACGCGGTAAAAATACAGTCCGTTTTCCTGCGCCCGCAGCGCCATCTCCGGTTCCCAGCGGACCTCCGGCTGAAGCTCGAGCATCTCCTGGTCGCTGATATAGGGCGGGTTGGAGGTGATAAGGTCAAACAGCTGCTGCGGCTGCCAGGTCAGCACATCCGCCTGCACCACCGTCAGATTGCTGCAATGGTGGCGCTGCACGTTTTTCTGTAAATAACCCAAAGCTGCATCCGACAGCTCCACCGCAGTCAGGCTTGCCTGCTCAGGCAGGTGGCGGCTTAAAGCAATCGGGATGCAGCCACTGCCGCTGCACAGGTCGCACACCTGGGGGGCAAACATCCCGTCGCACAGCTCCAATGCCGTTTCCACCAGCACCTCGGTGTCGGCGCGGGGAATCAGCACCCCTTCCCCGACAAAGAAGGGAAGACCGAAAAATTCCCATTCCCCCAGCAGATATTGCAGCGGGTAGCCTGTCAGGCGCTGCTGCACCAGCTCATTCAGCTGCTGCGGCAGCCGGTCGGGAGCCGGGTCGTCCATCCTCAACAGCAAAGCGGTGCGGGAAAGGGCGGTCAGATGCTCCAGCAGCAGCTGGACCTCGTGCGGCGGCAGACCCTGCTTGCACGCCTGCGAAAATAAATCACGGTAACTGGACATCATGGCTTCCTCCTTGCTGCTGTCCGCAGCGGATTTGCTTCTATCATTTAAAACAGAGCTTCGTCTGGATTTTCCGGGATGACCTTCTTCATCGAAGCGATTGCCACCTCGATCATGCTGTCATCCGGCTCGCGGGTGGTCAGGCGCTGGGTCCAAAGACCGGGCGCAGACAGGATGCGGGTGAACAGGTTGTCGTGACGTCCGGCAAACTTGATGCACTCGTAGGACAGGGACATGATGATGGGCAGGCACAGGACTTTGAGTCCCACGCGCATCCACAGGTTGTCCCAGGAAACCATCGAGGACACCAAAATAGAAAGCAGAAGGACGATGACCAGAAAGCTGGTGCCGCAGCGCGGGTGGAAGCGGGTGTATTTGCGCACATTTTCCACCGTCAGCTCCTCGCCATGTTCATAGCAGAAGATGGTTTTGTGCTCGGCTCCGTGGTACATGAATACCCGTTTGATGTCGCTCATGTTGGAAATCAGCGCAAGGTAGAGGATGAGGATGGCAATTTTGGTCAATCCTTCCAGAGCGGACAGCGCCAGCGGGTGGCTGATGTAATCCTTGAAAAAGCCGACCAGCGTGGTGGGCAGAAAGGCAAAGAAGAACAGCGCCATCGCCAGCGAGAACAGCAGGATGCAGCCCTGCAGGAAGGGCATAAATTTATCTCCGAGCAGTTGACGCAGTTTCTGCTCAAATTTGGACGGCTCTTCCTCTTCGTCGTCCAGTCCGGCTTTTTCGGCAGCCTTCATCAGACTTTTGTAGCCATCGGTCAGCGATTCGACAAAATTGAATACACCTCGGATAAATGGTGTCTTTTTATACCATTTGTTGGAGTTGGGAGTGTCCCAAGTCTCGGTGGAGATGCTCTGGTCGGGCATACGGACCGAAAGAGCGGTCAGCTTCGGACCGCGCATCATCACCCCTTCGATGACCGCCTGCCCTCCGATGGAGGTCTTGATGGTTTTGGAATTGGTTTGTTTAGACATGAATAAAAGAACTCCTTTGATAAAATCTTGGGTCTGACGATTTATGACAAAAACAGTATAGCATGAAATTGTGAATAAAGATAGACCTTTTTGCCGCCTGCATCGGCTGTGGCTGCTCAAATATTGGCTGCCATGGAAGAAAAGGGTCTTGGCATTTTAGCGGTGCTTCTAAAACAGTTGGTCCTCCGTGTGAAAACACACGGAGGACCTTTTGGGATTTTATGATGATTTTTTTATGCTGTATACGATGCAGACGGTTGCTGCCGCCACTGTTGTAACGATACAGCCTGCCAGGTTTAAAAAACATCCCAAATATCCGCACACCAAAACGAGCAGAAACGATAGAATAGCTTGTTTCATTTTTTGTCCTCCTCATTCAATAGGAATCGGTTTTAAAGTCCCAAAAGATAAAATCCATTATACTGCGTGCCCTGCTCCAGCCAATTCAGAAGGAGATGGTAGTCCTTTGGTTTTTCTTCCCGGAGTCGTTTGATGATATGCTGCATTTGCTCCGGGGAAAAATAGTTGATTCCACACCAATCCAAATAACCCGTTTCCAGGTTCTCATAGGTGCCTCCGGTGATGATTTCCCCATAAGCCTCACAAAATTCGCTCCAATCATCTCCGCAAAGGTACAGGGAGGAATGATTCCAAAGAAGGGGAGCAACAGCACGATTGGAAACAATTTCTTCAACAGCGGTCCCTCTATCTAATTTGCAAAATACAAACTGAAGAAAATCGCCGTTGCCGAATTTTCGTCGTTCATCCTGAGACGAAAAAGAATGGAAGAGCATTTAAATCCCCTCTTTCATAATTTTGCTGGTTGGTACAATTTTGTTTTCCAACCGGATTGTCTGTGTTCATTATATCACATAGAAGAGATTCCACCGCCGTTTTGCCGCAAAACCTTCCAACAAAATCTTTAAAAAAGAAACGTCCGAATCAGTTTCTGTTCGGACGTTTTGCAGATTTAATCGTTGGGTTGTTCCTCTTCGGACGGATGCACAAAGGTCTGGGTCTGGGCAAGGTCCTCGGACGGCATCGACTGATGCAGCTGCTCAAAGGAAACCTCGCGGGTATTTTCGTCCGCAGCCACCGGAACGATGCTGTTGGAACGCTTGTCCTGCTCCATCAAAAAGCGGGCATACAGCATGGTGCTCATCGAATAGTAGGCGGAGAAATACAGCACCGGCAGCACCAACAGCGAGGAGAGCGCCCACAGCAGGAAGGAAAACTTAAAGACCAGAATTTCATCGCAGATGCCGCGGGTGGCGTGTACCGAGGAGCGGATGGCTTGCCGAACGGTAGTCTCCCCATCCAGCAGGTAGTATTTGGCAAGAAAATACCGCTGAATCCGCATCAGGAAAAATCCTCCCATCAGCAAAAACAGGACTGCCGAAAAAACCAGAGACAGGCTGCCCAAAAAGAGCGCCTCCGAAAGGTGGCTGGACAGCAGGAAGGAGGAGAGGGCAAAGCCGACGGTGGGCAAAAACAGGTAGAGGACAGCGGTCAGTGCAATCCGCACGCCGGTGTTCAGCGACAGCCAGAGGGAGCGGAAGAACATCTTGCGGTTGGCAAAGCAGCTGAAGATGCCCATGATGTCCTCAGAAACCCCGTCGGACAGGGAATGGTACCACCGCATGATGCCCAGATTGAGGGGAACCATCAGCAGGAAGGAACCAATGCTCATCAGCAGGCTGAGGATAAACGAAAGGGTGTGCGCACCGGAAACCGACATCAGAATGGTGGAATCTCCGATGGGCAGCTCCAGTAGCTGGGCAATCATCATTTCAATGATAGCGAACAGCAGATAGACAGCGGTATTGAGCAGGACAATGGAAATGGCCTTGCCCCAGTTGTTGCACAGGCAGCGCTTGGCGTTGTATTTGACTTGCTTTCTCAGTGTCATCTTCTATCATAACTCCCTTGGATGATTTTGACAGGTGGTTTATTCAAAGAACATCTCTTCTCCGTCCTCATAGTACTTCTTGGTGCTCCAGTGGTCCTCCCAGTCCTCCGGCTTCATCGGGATGCTGGAAAGGACTTCAAAGACCTTGTCACGGGTCCACAACTCGGGTGTCATCACGATGGTGTAGCCGGCGCCTGCGGCACATTCCCACTCGCCCATCGGGTGGCGGGGAAAGCCCATCAGCGCCAGCATGGACATAATCATGCCACCCGGAATGACCAGCGCAGCGTTGTGGACGTCGTTTGCCATCATATCCTGGAACACATCATTTAAGCCTTTGATGACGCGGCGGATGAACTCCATCCCGTCCTCGCCCTCCGGCGGAGCGTTGTGCATACTGTCACGGCTCCAGGCGATGAAGCTCTCATCGTTTTGCAGCTCGTTGAGCGTTTTGCCTTCGTAGATGCCAAAGTCCATTTCCATCAGCTGCGGCACGTCAAAGGTTTTGTAGCCGGGGTAGAGGATGTGTGCGGTTTCCCGGCAGCGGCGCAGCGGGGAGGTGTAGATTTTTTCTACCGGCGGGTAGTCCTTGTCCTTGACAAACTCCTTGAGAGCGTCGATTCCCTCCTGGCACAGCGGGTAGTCGCTGAGTCCGACATACTTTCCTTCCAGATTGGCGCGGGTGATGCCGTGGCGAAACAGGTGGATTTTATAGGTCAACATAGCAAAACTTCCTTTCTAAGATACAGGGAGTCAGGTCCCTTGTTTTTTGATTTTGGGAAAGATTTGGTTACAGAAAAAGGTGGCTTTGAGAAAAACAGGGGGAGCGATTGTCTTTTCGACCAAAATCTTTCTTTTCTGCAAAAAAGCCCTTTACAAAGGGTTTTTGGTGTAATATAATTTACAATACGTAGATAAGAGGTGACAAGGTCTGACTGCCGGAGTGAAGAACAAGGGCAGCCTCTTTTTATCAGGATCAAACAGTGAGGAGGATGTGCGTATGAATGCCGATTTCCCACGGCTTATTACGCTTTTGAGAAAGGAAAAGGGAATCAGCCAGAAGCAGGCAGCAGCGGAATTTGGTATTTCGCAGGCGCTGCTTTCGCACTATGAAAAGGGAATCCGGGAATGCGGCTTGGATTTTCTGGTCAAATGCGCCAAATTCTACGGCGTATCCTGTGACTATCTGCTGGGTGTTTCTCCCGAGCGCAACGGACGGCAGCTGACAGTGGAGGACATCCCGGAGGCGGACAGCGCAAAGGACGTGGTCTTTAAAGGCAACATCATGCCGGTGCTCAACAAAAAGCTGATTTCCAACTCTTTGGGGGTCGTCTATGACCTGATTGGCAAAAGCGAGTCCAAACAGCTGAACACCGAAATTTCCAACTATTTGATGATGGCAGTTTACCGGTCGTTTCGCATCCTGTATTCGACCAACGCCAAAAATGAAAACACCATGTTTGCCATCCCGCAGGAGCTGGTGAGCGGCTACTGCAACGCAGCGATGCTGATGAGCGAAGCGCGGGCGCAGCAGCTGGCACAGGGCGCGGACAAAGGAGGAGAGCGCATCAAAAATCTCGATGAAGTGAAGATCACCACCGAGTACCTGATGCAAAACTATCCAAAACAGTCGCAGGCGCTGCTGAACCTTATCCAGAATTCCGAGGCAAAGCTTGGCTTCCGCGAGCGGGAGTAAACAGGGAATTTTCTTACGATACCTATTGTATCATCGGTCTGCCAAAAAATAAAGTCTATTTTATGAACAGATTTTTTAAGCCAGGGGTATGTCCCCTGGCTTTTTGTTTTTTGTCCGTTTTTGTGCAGGGTTGCCGGCTAAAGGCTCAGCGGCAGGGTAATGGTGACACGGGTGCCGACCCCTTCCTGGCTGTCCAACTCCAGCGAGCCGCCGTGCATGGTGACGATCTCATCTGCGACAGCCAGCCCGATGCCGGAGCCGCGGCGGGTCGCATTTGCCTTGTAAAAGCGGGTCTTGATTTTAGGCAGGTCGGTAGGCGCGATGCCGATGCCGGTGTCCTGAATGGTGATGACAGCGTTGTTCTCCTGCCGCAGGACCACAACGGTGATGCTGTCGCCAGCATCGGAGTATTTTAAGGCGTTATCCAAAATGTTGACAAACACCTGTCGCAGGCGGTTGGCATCGCCCATGATGGGCAGGATGTCCATCGGCTCATCGTAGTCCAGGCGAATCTGCTCCTGGCGGGCGCGCTCGGTGAACATCAGGACCGCATCGCTCAACTCTGCCACCAGGTCCAGTTTGGTCAGATTCAGCTTCAGCCTTCCGCTTTGCAGGCGGCTGAAGTCGAGCAGCTCCTCCACCATGCCGGACAGCCGTTCGCTCTCCTTGATGATGACACCGATGCCTTTTTTGGTGGTTTCACGGTCCATCGAATCGTCCATCAGCGTTTCTGCCCAACCTTTGATGGCGGTCAGAGGGGTGCGCAGCTCGTGGGAAACCGAGGAGATAAAGTCGTTTTTCATCTTTTCGTTTTCCTGCAATTCCAGAGCCATTGCATTGATGGCATCACACAGCTCGCCAATCTCGTCGTCGGTCGTCTTTTTCAGGTGGGCAGAAAAATCCCCTTTAGAGATTTGCAGGGCAATCTTGCGCACCTGGTCGATGGGGTTGATGATGGAATTGATAAAATAAGAGCTGGACAGGATGACAAAAAAGATGATGGCAGCTCCCACCACACCTGCGGCGGCAATCAGCACATAGATCTGCCGTTTGACGGCGGTGAGCGAAACAACATAGCGCAGAGCGGAAATGTTGGAATCGTCCACCGTCGGAGCCAGCAGAGTGTATGCCAGCACACTTTCTCCGTTGAGGGTGTCATAGGCAAAGGAATCTCTGCTTGGGCTGGAAAGCGCCTGGGTGTAATCCGGCATATCCAGCTGCTCGGTGGGTGAAAATCCGCTGGAGGTGATGATGACCGTTCCGCTTTTGTCGATTGCCATCAGCTCCATGCGGTCCTTCTCGTCAAAGTCCTCCACCATCTTGCGCACCGAGGAGGAAAAGTCTACCGTATTATCCTCGGAGTAGTTGACCAGGCTTGCGTTTTGCACACTGGCGGTGTTGCGCACAATGGTCAGCACGCTGTTGTAGTAATAGCTGCGCACAGCGATGGAGAAGGCGATGATGAGCAGCGAAAGAAAGATCAGGATGACCAGAAAGCTGTTGTAAAGCCAGCGTCTGGTTACTTTTTTTGTGGGCAACCCGATACCTCCCGATACAGTTTAGTGAAAGTTTACAGGGACTATTCGGATACGCTCCATTTGTATCCGTATCCCCAGACGGTGGTCAGGTATTTGGGATTGGAGGGTTCATCCTCAATCTTCATGCGCAGACGGCGGATGTTGACGTCCACAATCTTGACATCACCAAAGTAATTTTCTCCCCACACCTTGGAAAGAACAGTGTTGCGCTCCAAAGCGACATTGGGATTCTTTAAAAAACATTCCATGATTTGAAATTCCACCTGGGTCAGGTCGATGTTCTTGCCGTTTTTGGTCAGGGTGCGGCTGCGCTCGTTGAGCACAAACGGTCCCGAACGAATCTCGTTTGGGTCCTCGATGGGTTTAGCAGCCACCATGTTGACCCGGCGGTGCAGCGCGTCCACGCGGGCAACCAGCTCTGCCGGTCCAAAAGGCTTGGTGACATAGTCGTCGGCGCCAAACATCAACGCGCCCACCTTGTCCATCTCCTGACTTTTTGCCGAGAGCATGATGATGCCGACGGTGGAAGAACGCTTGCGAATCTCCTTGCAGACGGTAAAGCCGTCCTTGCCGGGCATCATGATGTCCAGCAGGCAGATGTCAAAATTGCCGTTATTTTCGTCAAACACCCGCAGTGCTTCGTCGCCGTTGGGCACATCGACCACCTCATAGCCGGAGCGGCGCAGGTTGATGACCACAAAATCGCGGATGACATCTTCGTCTTCCGCAACCAGAATTCTTTTCATAGCAAAACCTTCCTTTCTTCTCAATAAAAAGGTCAATCCAAAAAGGAGAACATCTCCTCGCGCAGCTGCTGTTGGGTGATGGCAAGCTCGCTTTGAGAGGGGACGACGTATGCGTAATATTCAAACAAGCCCTTTTGCCCAATCAGCTGGAAGTAGTCGTTGTCAAACTTGTCGTGGTAGTCCTTGACCGAGTAGACCCGCAGCTTGAGCAGAGGGGTGGAGGTGTCCATGATGTCACCGTTGTAGGCAAAAAAGGTCAGTTCCCCGTTTTCCGGCTGGATGACTGCGCTGACCTTGCCGGACAGCCAGTTTTGCGGAAAGGCAAGCATATAGCGGTGCTGGGTGTTGATGACGCCGCTGTGTTCGGGTGTCAACTGTACGTTCGGGGTCAGGATATTGTAGGTGGTCAGATACAGCGCATCCTCATCGAGCATATCCTCATACCCGGGCAGGGTGGAGGCGGTGGGGATTTCGATGATGGAATCGTTGTCGATGTCCCGACAGAACAGATTCTGCATCGGGCGCAGGGTCAGCTTGGACAGCGACAGGTTTTCGTTGTCCAGCAGGTTGACCAGAGCCGGACTGCCGTCCTCCCGTTGTCTGGCGGAGACAACATCGGTAATCTGAAAAGGGGTGTCATACAGGTCGACGGTGCTGTCCAGGAACAGAGCCGTTTGACCGTTGGCGGTTCTGCCGGCTAAGATGCTGTCGAAGCTGACGATGCCGTGCGGCAGAGTCAGAGAATCCACCGTTTCAAAGCCGCTGTCGGTGCTGCACGCCAAAAAGAGCAGGGTGGACTGCGCCTGCGGAGTCAGCAGACACAGGTCGGTAGTCCCGTTGGAGTCTAAATCGGCAATGGCAATCTCGGTGTAATCCCGCTCAAAGATGGAGGTGAGCCTGCCGTTTTGGTAGCGGTAGGCGATGGCAGTTTTGCTGCTGCGGGTATCCTCCCAGCCGATGACGATGTTGATGGTCTGCGGGTCGGTCAGATGTTCAAAGGAAACAAAGTCGATGTTGGCGGTGCTGTCGGGTGCAGGAGCTTCACAGACGGAAATCCACTCTCCCTCCACCTGGTCGAGGATGTTGATCCAGGTGGCATCTCCCTTGGAGGCACTCTGGTAAAAGACAGCCGCCTCCTCGATGCCGTCCCCGTCGATGTCATAAAAAATAAAGGAAGAACGGTACTCCCCGTTTTGCGGATATTTGTATTTCAGCTCCGTTTCGCCGGATACTCGCGCAAGGGCATCGCGGATTTGTGCCTGCTCCTCGGTCAGCACCGGCGGGCTCATCAGGTCCTCGATGGAGGTCTGTATCCGTGTGCAGCCGGTCAACGAAAGGGACAACAGCAGCAGGACAGCCGCTGCCAACAGGCGGGTGCGATCGATAAGAAAGGACAAAGCCTCTCCTCCTTTTTACAAATAGCGTGATAAAACAGATACACCTTCATTATACCTTTTTTCTGGAGGGATGTAAACGGTGCAGCGGGCAATTTTTCACACCCTGCCGCAGCAAAAAAGAAACCCTGTCCAAACCCCAAAAGGCAGGACAGGGTGAAAAGAAGCGGTTCTTATCGGATTTCATCAAGGTCGCACAGCAGCGATTGTGCCGAAGCGTCTGACGGGATGGACCAGCAGGTAAGGTTGACGTCGGTGATGCGGGCGCTGTCCGGGGTGCAGCTGCGTTTAAACTGACCGGCAAAGAATCGGTTGAGGAACAGCTTGAGCTTTTCCAGAATGTAGCTTGCCGACAGCTCGCCGGAAAAGGCAAGACAAGCATAGTAGTACAGCTTGCGCGGTGGGAAGTTGTAGCGCAGCAGATAGTACAGGAAAAAGTCGTGCAGCGCATAGTTGCCCAGGATGTCCTCGGTCTTTTGCTGAATCTTTCCGCTCTCGTCGGGCGGCAGCAGCTCCGGGCTGACCGGAGTATCCACGATGTCGTGCAGGATGGAGCTGATTTGTTCATCGAAGCGGGAACACAGGTGGGTGACCATCCGACGAATCATCGTCTTGGTCAGGCAGACGTTGACGTTGTAGTTGGCAAGGTGGTCCCCGCCAAAGGTACACCAGCCCAGCGCATCCTCGGACATATCTCCGGTGCCGACCACCAGTCCGCGGCAGCTGTTTGCCACATCCATCAGAATCTGGGTGCGCTCACGTGCCTGTGCATTTTCATAGGTGACATCCCGCACCGAAGGGTCGTGTCCGATGTCCTCAAAATGTTGCAGGACCGATGCTTTGATGGAAATGTCACGGTTGTCGGCTCCCAAAGCGGAAATCAGGCTCAGAGCATTGTAGTAGGTGCGGTCGGTAGTGCCAAAGCCGGGCATGGTAATGGCAATCAGATTGTTTGCAGGCAGGTCCAGCTCCTTGAGCGCCTGATGGCAGACCAGCAGCGCAAGGGTGGAATCCAGTCCGCCGGACACGCCCAGCACCAGACGATGCAGACCGGTGTTGGCAACGCGGGCAACCAGTCCCTGCACCTGTAAATCGAACAGGCGGTCGAGATAATCGGAAGCCTCCTGCTCGCTATCGGGCAGGAAAGGGTCGGCGGAAACGGTGCGCAT
>UMHG01050525.1_pt1 | contig 10774 bp, 10 predicted proteins | sample 1965471 | NCBI WGS metagenome assembly UMHG01 (sample SAMEA4836092, study PRJEB28245) | human gut metagenome | biome: gut microbiome; material: fecal sample | place: Denmark | collected 2008
CCATGCCTTTCTGGACAACGACAAGGCAGGCATGGACGCCTTGGAAAAGCTGAGGGGTGTTCTCGGTAGGGATACGGTGCTGGTCAACGAGTCCGTCCGGCTGTATCCCCGGCATAACGATTTCAACGAGTTCCTGCAGGCCTGTAAAAAAAAAGCAATGACTGCAGGAAATGAGATGTGATAAAAAGAACAATATGAAAGAAGTATCAGAAAAGATAACGGAAAGAATCCGCAAGCTTATCCGGCTCAAAGAATCCGCCACACAGATCGGATCTGAAGGTGAAGCTCATGCGGCGGCAGCGGCGGTACACCGCCTGCTTATGGAATACAACCTCTCCCTGCTTGATCTTGCGGGTGAGAATCCACAAAACCGGCTGACAGCCTGCGAATCTGACAGAATCAGCTACAAGGATGCAGCCGGCAACATCTGGAAACGGGACCTGATGAGGGTCTTATGTGAATACAATTACTGCAAGATGCTGCTCTACGCGGGCACAACCCATATGGTGGTAATCGGGACAGAGGAAAATGCGGCAACTGTCATTGCGCTCTTTGACTACCTGCGTAAAACCTTCAGACGTCTGTCCGAAGAGAAGTATTCCGGGTATGCGCAAGGCAGACGCGGTTACTGGAGAACCGCCAAAGGTAAGAAGGACTATATCCGGTCTTATCTGGAAGGCTGCATACCCGGTTTACGCATGCAGCTGGAGAAGTCCGGGCAGACGCCGCAGGAAACCGGCCTCATGATCTGTCACCAAAAACTGATAGACGACTACATGGGCAGGTTCAGGCTTGTCAGAAGAAAGCCTGTGGCGAACAGGCATAAGACGAACCACAAGGCTTATATGACCGGAGTTGATGACGGCCGCCATATAAGTCTGAGCAGGCAATTGAAGGATAATACTCTTTTTTAAAAGGATAAAAACATGGGCTTTGTCAACAGACTGATCACATGGATCATGGACCGGCTTTCCGTGGAGGTCGATCCGGATGCCGAATGGTTTTAGCAGATCGTGAAAAGGATGGTTGCGGTTCATCCCCGTCCACTTGATTAAAAACACATAAACGAAAAAAATATGGAGATAAAAGGAAAAGTGCTTACCCTCTTTCCGGTCAAGGAAGGAGTCGGAAAGACATCGGGCACTCCGTGGAAGTCCCGTGAGTTTGTGATAGAAACGCAAGAGCAGTATCCGAAGAGGATCTGCCTGCAAGTGATGAATGCCAACATGGACCGTTTTCCCATGGAGGAGGGTATGGAGGTCAGTGTCAAATTTGACATTTCCGCCCGTGAACGTGACGGCCGTTACTTCAACACGCTGACGGCATGGGACATCACCGTGCTGAATTCCCGGCCGTCCAATCAGGAAGGAGAAAACAGATGAGAAAGAAATTCTTTTTTCTGGGGATATTGTTGGGCGTCTGCCTGGCATCCCCGGCCCAGTTCTATTCCGCGCGTACCAACCTGATAGGGCTGGCAACGGGCAACATCAACCTGGAGGGGTCCATGACGCTGAACCGCCGATGGTCGCTTCATCTACCGGTCCAGTACAATCCCTTCATCTTTAAGGACAACCGCCAGTTCCGCAACCTGACTGTCATGCCGGGCGTGCGCTACTGGTTCGTGGAGTCCTACTCCAATTTTTTTGTCGGGATGAACACCCTGGCAAGCGGCTATTCGATCGGCAGGATATGGAACAAGAAACGCTATGAGGGAGAAGGCTACGGCATCGGCCTCTCCATCGGCAAGGCCTACCCCCTGTCAAAAACATGGAACATAGAATGGGAACTCGGCGGCGCCGCGGTCTGGGCGAGGTACAACGAATACCGTTGCCGGGAATGCGGCGCCTTCCTGGGCAGGAAACACGGATGGTATCTGATACCCTCACGTGTGGCGTTGAACATGATATATCTTTTCTAAATGTACGGTCCTATGAAAAAAAGAAACATACCTGTAATCCTTTTACTTCCACTGCTGTCCTTATCCTGTTCCCTGTCCCACAAGATGGAAAGGAGCATCAGCAAGGTCGGTCTCTCACAGGCCGGCAAGCGGCCTGCACCGGACACGACATGCTATTCCGTTCCCGAAAAGATCACCTGGAAGGACAGTTCGGGAGTGGAACATATTGTCACCATGGCCGAACGTGACAGCGTTACGGGTGAGGAGATGACCGTGTTGCAGCTGGACGAGGTGACCATTGTCGCGCGTAACAGGAACATCCCCGAGCGTGCCGGGAAAGTGAATCTGGATTTTGTCGTGACCGTTCCGGGCAGGCTGATAGATGACAAATGGCAGGTACAGCTGACCCCTGTGGCCTACAAGCGTGGCAGACGCATGGAACTGGAGAGGATCTTCCTATCCGGCGCCGACTTCGTCAAGCGGCAGAAAAAAGGATACGCGCAGTACCAGGCCTTCATAAACAGCATCATCCCGGATTCCGCCTATCTGAAAGAGATGTTCGACCGGAAAGGCTACTGCCGTGCCATGGCCGAGCTGGAGGAGGAGTTCTACCAGGCATGGAAGCATGACTATACCGCCCGTGAGGAATGGATTGACTGGACTGAGAGATGGAACCGCCGTTACCGGCACTTCAACGCGAAGATGGAACGGAACCGCATGGCCATCGCCGGGCACAACACCATCCTGTCCGTACTTCCCGCCTACTGGCTCCGCCGTGACCTGGACACCACGCTGATTCCGTCCCGCTACCGCATGTTCTCGGAAGGCACCCCTCTGAAGGTACGCAGGGTGACGCCGGAAGATTCGGCGCGTATAGCGGAGAGATACTTCGATTACAAGCGCATTGCGGAAAATGAGCGGAAACGTGACGCCGCCTCCCGTAAGTACCGGGAACTGGTTCGTTTCCCTTACCAGTCCGCCCGTCTGGATACGGTCATCAGGAACAGGAACAATACGTTCAGCTACTATTACCGTCAGGAGATGGATGTTACCGACAACACGAAGCGCATTGATCTGACGGTCGACGGAAGGATACTTGCCGTCAATGGCAGTTCCGCCAATTTGCCGCCGTCTGATACCATCACCTATTATATAAGCAGCATGGTGCAGTTCCTGGACCATGCGCCCCGGTACAGGAAGGAGAAGATATACCGCAAGGCCACGGCCAATACGACAGCCTATATCAATTATCCGGCGGGCAAGTACCTGTTTGACGAGGAATACGTGACCAACCGTTCCGAAATAGACAAGGTCCTGGAAGCGATCAACAAGCTGACCTATACCGGTGAGTTGGTGATGGACAGCATTGACATGACCGCCACCGCATCCCCGGAAGGCAGTGCGGCCACCAATTATGCCTTGTCAAAGCAGCGTGCCGTCGCCTTGAAGGAATATCTGGTGAGAAGGACGGATGACAGGACCGGTATCGACACCCTGATCCGTCCCCGGTGGATCGGTGAGGACTGGCAGCTTCTTGTCCGCAAGGTACAACAGGATACGGAAATGGATGACAGGTCGGCCGTTCTGGATATCATGTCCTCCGTCAAGGATCCGGACGCAAGGGAGGCCGGGATCCGGAAACGTTTTCCGGATGCCTACAAGCACATCAGGGAGAACTATTATCCTCTGGCACGTGCGGTGAACTTCGCATTCTACCTGCACCGCCGGGATATGATAGAGGAATTCAAATACACCACCGTCCTTGACTCGGCCTACATGCACGGTCTCGACCTGATGGAGGACAGGCAGTACAAGGACGCGCTGGTGATACTGTCGGACTATAACGACTACAACACGGCCATCTGCCTGATGTCACTGGGCTATGATGCACGGGCTGCCGGAATATTGGAATCCCTGCCGGAAAGTTCCAATGTGTGCTACCTGCTGTCCATCCTGTACAGCCGTCTGAAAGACGACGGCAAAGCCGTGTCCTCCTTCATGCGCTCACTGGAACTGGACAGTTCCAAAGCCTATCGCGGTCGTCTTGATCCGGAAATCAACCGGCTGATAACAACATATAATTTAAACCTGTCGCAATATGAATAAAATAGTAAGAATTCTGCCCGGCATATTCCTGTCCCTGCTGTCACTTTCCTCTTGTGACGGCCTGTTCACCGAGGATTGTATCTACAAAGGATACCTGCACGCCCGTAACGGGTTCCATCACCCTTCCGATATGGGCACACCGGAACAGGCGGAGATGAACCTGATGGTTTTTCCGCTGACCGGTAACGGCGTGGCGGAATATGACAATCTTTCCATTCCTTTTAATGGAAGCGGTGATGCGTATGGGACCTTGCATATCGGGAGTTACGAGTTTCTCGCCTGCAACAAGGATGTCAACATCCTGGAGGATGCGGGCTCCGCCGCCACCGTCCGCCTGCGTGTTCCGACGGAACAGGGAAAGATCACGGCGGAGCAGGGATATGCGTATTCCTCTTCCGTGACCGGTACGGTCATGACTGACGACACCCTGCACGTCACCTGCGAGAGCAAACTGATGGTGCAGCGGATTGTCTTCAACATCACGGTGACGAATACGGGAATCCTGGAATATACCGGAATCACCGCCGAACTTGACGGCGTGACCACAAGCCGGTATGTACGTACAAGGGAAAAGGGAAGCGGTTTCGCCACCCTGCCTTTCACCGTCTCCCCTGAAAAGGAGAATTTCTTCCGGAAGGAAGTGCTGGTGTTCGGCATCAATACCGGGGTGAGCAATGTCATCCGTCTTCATCTGGACGGGGACATGCCCGTGGATGCGGATCTTGACCTGAGTGATGTGTTCAAGGACTTCACCGCTGACGGTATCAGTGTGGACATCACCGTCCGCGTATCCCCGTCCCTACATACCGCATCCGCTTCCATCGAGGACTGGCAGAATGTGGAATGGGGCCAGGGAATAATTACTTATTAATACTGTTTTTTTATCATCAATTTAAAATTTTACAAAATGAAGAAAATGTTTTTGTTCGCAGCGTGTCTTGCCGTATTGGCATGCAGCTGTTCCGAGAATGAAGAAGGAACCGTCAAGGATGTCCGTGCCTCCTTGAAAATCAACGCCAACATCGGTGCTCCCGCTGTTTCCCGCGCGGAAAAGACCGCCTGGGAAGCCGGTGACAAGCTGGGTCTTTATGTCTGCAACGGTACTCTGGGCACTCCGTACAACCAGAATGCCGTCTATACCAACACCCCTTTCACCTATTCAGCTGCCGGATGGACTTCGGAAGAGATCCTGCTGGATGAGAACGAGGCGACGGTGTTCGCTTATTATCCGTATGATGCCACGCTGACCACCCCCTCCGCCCTTCCGGTGGACATCACCACCCAGACGGACCATCTGTACGGACAGGGCGACACCAAGGCGAGCATCCTGAACCGTAATGTGAACATCACGATGAAACATGCCCTTTCACAGGTCGTATTCCGCATGAAGAAAACGGAAGGATACAGACAGGAAGGCGTCCTTACCGGAATCACACTGAAGAATGTCGGTTCCGCCACTCCGTTGTATACCCGTGCCACTATGGATATTTCAACAGGTTCCCTGACAAAAACGACGGCAGGCAATGTGGAATTCAGCGCCGGCGCCACTCTGACAGACAAGGCCGTATCCTTTTCATCCATTGTCGTTCCGGTTGATGCGACAGCGGGCAAGGATATGCAGGCCGTGTTCACCATTGACGGAAAGCAGCTGCAATTCACCTTCCCGGCCGGAACGAAATGGGAACGCTCTTACCGTAATATCTACGACATCGTACTGGGGAATAACGGTCTGGTCATCGGCGGTGCCGATGGCAGCGGTGTGACCATCGAACCCTGGACAGACGATGTGAAAGGTGAAATCCAGCTTGTACCTGTAATCTGACTTTAAGGGGCGGGAAGCCTTTCTTCCCGCCCTGTTACAAACCATATCGGGGCTGCCAATCCCCCATAATCAGACAAAACGATGAAAATGAAGAATATTTTAAACAGCCTTTTCCCCTGGCTGGCCATGACAACCCTCCTGTCCCTGCAGGGCTGTGAGAATGAGGAAGGCACCGCAATCCACAGCCGTGATACCGTGTCCTTTGAAATTGACGCAGGGGGAGCACGGGCAACCGAGACAACGTTTGAGACCGGGGATGCCATCGGCGTCTATGCGGCAGTACGCATGTCATCAGCGCCTGCAACCTTGAAAACGTCCGGAAACTATGCGGACAACAAGCGGTTCGTCTGGAACGGCTCGCAGTTCGTGGCGGACGGGGACGCCAACGAAATAGCCGCCGGCTATGAAACGGACTATTATGCCTATTACCCCTACAGGGAAGACATGGGCAATCCGTTGGATTATGATTTCAGCATACAGGGGGACCAGCGGGAAGGCATCACGCTTTCCGACTTCATGTATGCGGCCAACAGGAGCGGAACAACCGATAAGGTCATAACGCTCGCCTTCTCCCACCGGCTGTCCCGGCTGCAGGTCACTTATACGCCGGAAGCGGGAGAGGCACTTTCCGGCGTGACCATCCAAAGGGCCAAGGCTACAGCCAATATCAACCTGGGAACCGGCACCGCCAATACCCTTGGAGCCACCTCGGATATACGGATGTATAATGACGGCGGCACATTCACTGCGGTCATTCCGGCGCAGGACCGGGATGCCGACGGTACATTCCTTACCCTTTTATTTGCCGACGGCACAAAAAAGGACTACACCCTTACGGCAAAGAAAGAATTCCTTGCGGGGCATACTACCGTAATTCCGTTCATGGGCAAAGAGCTGCAGTATACCTTTACCGTCAGTCCGGAAACCATCGGCAGCGGCTATTCCGGCGGCATCTATAACTACGAAACGGTTTCAAACAAATATTATTCAATAAACGGGAAGCCATTGCCCGGCACTGAGAGTCCATTGGATTACACGGTTTCAACGACAGACGTCTGGATAACCCCGGACAAGGCGGGCAAAACAATAAAGGTGGCGGAAAACCTGAATACCGCTCCCCGAAACGGCAAGGTCCTGTTTACCCAGGCAGAATCCGGAAGGACTTACATCCTGCCGGTACAACAGTCCTCCGCTACCACGCGGCAGACCTTGCAAATCAGCACAACTGCGGGAAACATACCCGCTGCCGGAGGAGACAAGGCTGTCACAGCCGTTCTCAGCACTTATTATAACGACCACCGGGATCCTGATAAAAAAGAAAATGTAACGGTTTCCCTCAGTGGAACCGGGACGGGATTCAGCCTGTCCGGGAATCAGGTCCTGGCTGTCAACAATACTACGACAAATGCCAGAAGTATTACCGTAAAAGGCAGTTACAACGGCATAACATCGGATAACAGCCTGACCATAACACAGGATGCCGGTGCAAAACAATACGCATCCTGGAGCGACTGGAGTGTAACCGTATCGGCCAATCCGGAAACGGTTGCAAACACGGGAGGTACATCCGTCATCACGGCCGATGCAGCCCGTACCCGTGCGTGGACGTGGAACGGTGTCGGCGGTTCCGGCGGTACGGAAACAGACAGGGCCACACCGTCATTGTCGGCAGCCGGCAGCGGATTCAGCCTGTCCGGAACAACACTGACAGCAGGCAACAACACAACAACATCTGAAAGATCCTGTACAGTCACGGCAACCCATGCCGGTAAATCAGCGACCTGTACAGTCAAGCAGCCGGCCGGAACAACCGGTTACGGAGATTGGAAAGTAAACATATCCGCCAGTCCGACCACTATCGCGGCCGCCGGAGGAACGTCAACGCTGACCTGCTCGGCTGCGCGTGACGTATATACCAATGGGGTAAAGACCGGTACGGAAACCGCCACACCTGTCATCTCGGGCAGTGCAGCCGGATTCAGCCTGGCCGGAAAAACAGTCAGCGCCGGCAACAACACCTCAACAAGCACGCGAAGTATAACATATACGGCAACCCATGCCGGTAAATCAGCCAGCTGTACGATCACCCAGTCTGCAGGAAACAGGCAATATGCGTCATGGAGTGCCTGGAACGTGACAGTGTCAGCCAATCCGGCCACGATAGCCGCAAGCGGAGGCACATCCTCCATCAGCGCGGCGGCAACCCGTACCCGCACATGGACGTGGAACGGTGTCGGCGGTTCCGGCGGTACGGAAACAGACAGGGCCACACCGTCATTGTCGGCAGCCGGCAGCGGATTCAGCCTGTCCGGAACAACACTGACAGCAGGCAACAACACAACAGCGTCTGAAAGGTCCTGCACAGTCACGGCCACTTCAAACGGCAGGTCGGCCGCCTGTACGGTCAGACAGTCCGCCGGCAGTCAGACAACGGAGTACGGCAACTGGACCACGGGCTCATTGTCAGTGTCCGCCAGCCCGTCCGGTATCGGCTCATCCGGAGGCACAAGCCGCCTGAGTGCGACAGCATCACAAAGCCGTCCGAAATACACGAAGTGGAACGGCATAACAACAGGCACCACCACAGAATACCGGAGTGTGGATGTGAGCTCATCCGCCTCATGGTCAGGAAGCGCGTCGGGCTTCAGCCGGAGCGGCACGACTGTCACAGTGGCGGCCAATGGCAGCACTTCATCCCGCAATTGTACCTATACGGCAAGTTACGGAGGAAAATCAGGCCATGTGATAATCCATCAGGATGGAAAGCCCGCCGATGTAATCACCTACGGGTACATATTCACGCTCGGAGCCGTCAGCGGTGATGACGTCGTCTCCACCGGGGGAACCGTCACCTACAGTGTCACCTCACAGAAGATCACATACACCAACGGCAGCGAAACCTCCCGCAGCAATATCGGCTGGTCGGCTTCCGCCAACGTGTCCTGGATCAGTGCCGGCACAAACTCGGCAACCGTCAGTGAAAACCCGACAACTTCCGACCGTAGCGGCACGATTACGCTGACCCAGAACGAAAGCGGAAGGAAACTGTCAATCACTGTATACCAGGACAGAAAGGTATCGGTGGACATAAACTAAAAACTATAAATATGGATAAACCATTCAATCATCTCATTATTTGTCTGACGTTTGTAATGCCGGTTGCAGCCCTCAGCGGCTGCTCCGGCCCTAACGACAGTCCGGAGCAGGACGCCGTCATGTCCATCAGCTCCTGCACGGCACGTGGTGATGACGGGCAGGAAATGTCCGTCAGCGAGTTCGGCATGTTTGTAACGGATACGGCGGGAAACCTGTATCCGGACAACATCCGAGTCCTCAACCGGTCCGGGAAATGGACATTCGCGGAGATTTCCCTGTCGGACGGGGATAAAGGCATATATGCGTATTATCCTTACAGCCCGTCCTTCAGCGGCGGAAAGATGGGCCTGGACGCAAGGAGCCAGACAGACTATCTGTATTCGGAAAGGACCATGGTGTCCGGGAACGCACCCTCCGCCTCCATCACCCTGTATCATCTTCTTTCGAAGGTGACTTTCAGAATGCCCGCCGCCGTCACCGCGGTCAGAGTGGCGGATTACAGCTACTCCGCTTCGTACAGTCTTCTGACGGGCTCACTGGAGATAAAACCGGAAAAAGGCACAATATCCTCCGGGACAGGAAGCCTGCTGCTCTATCCCGGTGACAGTCCGGCCATGCACGTGGCGCTGGTGGCCGGCGGACATCCATACGACTTCGTCATGCCGGCGGCGGCATTCCGATCCGGAAAGGAATATGTCTACACTTTGAAAACCGCCGGAAACGGGGTGGAGATAGAGGACATCACCATCACCGGCTGGCAGCCCGGAGGCAATTATGAAGGAACAATAACTGAAAAAGAACAAGAAAGGCAATGAAAAAGAAAATTTATACTTTATCCGTCCTGCTGGCGGCGGTTCTTCCGGCAGGGGCACAATCCATCAAAAGTGACATCAACACCGTCCTGAACGACATCGCACTGCCGGTTTTCCTCGGTGTGATGGTCATGGCGCTTGCCGTAGGCATAGGAAAGAACTGGAGACTCATCAATGACGAGAACAGCGAGGGCAACAAGAAACAGGGATGGATGAACGTCGCCTACATGGTCGGCTATGTCCTTATCGCGGTGACCGTCATCAGCTTCTGCGTGGGCAAGATAGCCGGTGTCAGCTTCTCAATCTGACCGCCATGGAGTACAAGGTGCGCAAAGGGATCGAGAACCCGTGCAAGATACACGGGCTGCTGGTACGCGACTTCTATCTGTTGCTCGGTTACGGCGGATTCGCCGTGGCCGTGCTCCTGCTGAACGTCAAGAGCTGGCTGGAGGACGGTACGACAGGCGGTGAAATGCTTTTCATATTCGTATTGCTTGTCGGATGTGGTCTGTTGTTGGCAAGGAAGTTCTATAAGAATGCCTCAAGGAAGAAGTACAGGCCGCCGCATTGGGAGAAGACGGTTACAAACCGTGATGTGAGAAATGCTTTAATGAAAGACAGATAAACTATTGACAGTATGGAAAGTGTTAGAAACTGGCTGGAACAAACAATCGGAATGCCAATTGATTATATATGCATCATTATCATGGGGATGCTGACACTGCATGTTTTGATAAGAATTGCCATACATGGGAACATGGAGTTCTTAAAAAAGTATGGCAAGAGTGGCAATGATACCGAAAAAAAAAAATCAATGATCCCTCTAAAGAAAGGAACGACTCATCGTCTGCATGATTCAACTTTTTTTTAAGGAGCTGCCAACAGTGTTTGCCCCCCAATGTAATCTTACCCAAACAAATCTTTGCAAACAGGAGAAGAATACTAAAGTAGGCAACACTTGAATATAGCACAAGAAACCTTGTCCAATAACAGGTCGACGCATTGGGAGAAGACGGTTACAAACCGTGATGTGAGAAATGC
>UMHG01013483.1_pt1 | contig 10678 bp, 5 predicted proteins | sample 1965471 | NCBI WGS metagenome assembly UMHG01 (sample SAMEA4836092, study PRJEB28245) | human gut metagenome | biome: gut microbiome; material: fecal sample | place: Denmark | collected 2008
ATTTTGAGGCAAACAGCGTATTCCAGGTGGTCGAGGGATCTGTGTTTCACAAAGAAACAGGAGGAATCTAAATGAGTACAGAGAACATGGAAAAGACAGAGTATGGTGCAGACCAGATTCAGATTCTGGAGGGTCTGGAAGCCGTACGGAAGCGCACATACGCCGGAATCCGGCCCGACAGACAATCGTCCTTCGACACAAACGGCAGGAATTTCCGGAAAAATCCGTATATTTAAGGGCCGCATCCAAAAATCGCCCGCCCATGAACCCGCTCGTGCACACGCTTCTTCCGGCCGCCGTTCTGCTGTCCGTCCTTCCAGCCGCCTCCCAGTCGTCCAATCCCTTCGCGGAACAGGTTCTGCGTTACCCGCAGGAGAAGCTCCACGTCCACACCGACAAGGACACCTATGTGGCAGGAGACACGATCTGGCTGCGTGCGCGGTGCGTCGATGCCGCCTCGCACCGTCCGGTGGCGGCGAGCCGCTACGTCTATGCCGAACTCCGCGACGAATCGGGCGCGCTCGTGCGGCGGATCAAAATACTCCGCCGCGATTCGCTCTACGCGGGCTATCTTCCCGTTCCGACGGACGCTCCGGACGGCGACTACACCTTCTCGGCATACACGCGCTTCATGCGGAACCAGGGTGCGGACTACTTCTTCCGCAAGCCCCTTCGGGTCGCCGCCTACCGCGGCGCTGCGGGCGAGGTTCCGAAGCCGCGGCCCCGCCCCGCGACGGGCGATTTCGCCGTGACGTTCCACCCCGAAGGCGGTTACCTCGTGCCGGGCCGTTCGTGCCGCGTGGCCTTCAAGGCCCTGACGGATGCAGGCCGTTCGACGGCTGTCGAAGCCGTGCTCCGCGACGACCGGGGCACGACGCTCGACACCGTGCGGACGCGCCGTGCGGGAATGGGCAGTTTCCGGATGGTTCCCGAGGCGGGCCGCACCTACCATGCAGTGTGCCGCACCCCTTCGGGCGCCGAGAAGCGCTTCGACCTCCCCGTGCCGAATGCCGCGGCGTGCGTGCTGCAACTCGAGGAACGGGACGGATTCATCGCGGTGAACGTGCTGACGGCAGGATCTTTGCCCGCACGGCTGCGGCTGGTGGTGCACTGCCGGGGCAACCGCTGCTACGACGGAGGCTGGGAACCGGGATTGCTTTTCCGCAGTTCCGATCTGCCGGCGGGCGTGGTGCAATGGCTGTTGCTGAACGCGGCGGGCAACGCCCTTTCCGAACGGCTGCTGTTCAATGAGGGCGCAGACGGAGTGCATGTCTCGCTGCGGGCGGAGAATCCCTCTCCGCGACGCCGGGAACGTGCGGATTTCTCGGTCCGCCTGACCGACAGCGCGGGAAATCCCCTGCGCGGGGAGTTCTCGGTTTCGGTGACGGACCGCAACGCCGTGCCCGACCCCGTCTCGGGCGACATCCGCACGACGCTGCTGCTCACCTCCGACCTGCGGGGATATGTCGAATGCCCCGGGAGTTATTTCCGGAGCGACGATCCCGAAGCCCGTGCGGCGCTCGACGAACTGATGCTGACGCAGGGGTGGAGACGCTACGACGTGCCGGCCCTCCTGCGCGGAGAGTACGCCGAGCCGGAGTACGCGCTCGAAGCGGGACAGCAGATCTCCGGACGGATCGTCCGGGCCGGGCTGGTGAACACCCGCAAGCGGCTCGGGAAGTACCGGATGGCGATGATCGTGCCCCGTTACGGCTACCTGGCCGAAGCTCCGGTCCGGGCGGACGGATGCTTCGATCTCGACGGTTTCGATTTCCCCGACAGCACGGCATTCGTGCTGCGGCCGCAGGCGACGACAGGGCGGATGCGCAATGCCTTCGTGAAGGTCGATCCCGAGACTTTCCCCGAGAACGGGATTCCGGCGCCCTATCCGGCCGCCGGGGCCGGCGATGCGGAGGCGTTGTTCCGCACGGCGCTGGCCTACGTCGGATACATGGGCTCGGCCGACCTGCGGAACGTGCTCATAGACCCCGTGGAGGTGCGGGCGAAGCGGGAAATTCCCCGGACGCTGGAGGAGCGCAAGGCGGTTTACTCCTGGGATGCGGAGCGGATCGCCGATACGGGAGTCCACACGATCCTCGACTGCATCGAACGGATGCCGGGAATACGCAGGCGGGAGAACGTGTTTCTCTATCAGGGACGGGCCGTTTTCTTCATGTGCGACGGAGTGCTTTACGATGACCTCGAAGAATCGCTCCCGACATTCTCCGCTCCGCCGGCGATCGACCGTAATCGCACCGTCAAAAGAATAAATATGGCGGGGCCTGGCGTTCCGGACACTGATTCGGATCTTGGCTCGGAGCCTGGTTCGGATACCAATGCCTCTGATACCCATCTCGCGCAGGCCGTTGCGGCGCCCATCGGGCAATATTCCGATCTGCCTCCCTTTGTGAATCTGCCGCTGGAATGGGTCGATCGGATCGACATACTGGACCGATTCTCCGGCCGATTCCTGTCCGGACGCGATAACGGCATCATCGCCGTCACGCTGAAATCCTACGAAGAGATTTCGGCTCTCGATACGGGCGAGAGTATCGACGTGGGAATCGTCTCGCCGTTGGGCTATCAGACGCCTGCGGAGTTCTACTCCCCGGCTTACGAGACGCCGGAGAGCCGCGACAGCCACACGCCCGATTTCCGCACGACGCTCTACTGGAATCCCTGCATCCGCACCGATGCCGACGGCCGGGCGGCTTTCGGATTCCGGACCTCCGACGCCCCGGCCGACTTCCGGATCGACATCGAGGGGCTGACTCCCGACGGACAGCCGGTCGTGCATGCCGAGTAGCGGATGCGGCGGCAGTCCCGGCCGGGACGCCGGGACTGCCTGCGGATATTCCGGTGGGGAGAGGTCCTCAAAGGCCGGAAAGAGGGCGGGGATTCCGGCCGGAGGAATGGGTGGTGTCCCGGGCAGGAGGCCGCCGCTCCTCCGGAATCCTTCCGATACGGCGTTTGAAGTCCCGCACGATCTGCCGGCCCAGTCCGGACACCGTGCTGTCCACCTTGTGAATCTCGACGGGCGTCACCAGATTCTTGTATTTGGCCCTTCCCAGCCGGAACTTCATGTCGTCCAGATTGCCCGTGATGTTCAGCCCCAGCTTGAAGGGAATCGGCGACTTGAGGATGGAAATGTGGTAGTCGAAATTCATGTCCAGGTCCTGCGTGCCTCCCACGGCCGCCCGGTAGCGGTCCATGGCGACGGCAAAGGGATAAACGGTGACGTATCCGTCCTTGACGCTGATATTCACGGCAATGCTGTCGATCAGGTTCCGTTCCTTGTTCTTGAAGAAGAATTTCTTGGAGATTTCGGCGAAGGTCTCGCCGTCCATCAGCACGAGGCTGTCGCCCCGGAGGCGGATGGCCGAACGAAGGGTCGGAATCCGGATGTTGAGCGCCGAGTCCAGATCGGCCTCCGCCGAGACATCGAAATCGACCGTTCCCCGGAACGACCGCAGCATGGGCACGATGCTGTCGAGCGACGGGGTGAATTCGACCAGCTTTCCGACATTGATGCGCCGCAGGCGGAAATCGAATCCGACGTATCCCCGCTCGGGCCGCACGGCCTGGTAGAGCAGCGTCGTGTGCATGACCGCATCCAGCCCCTTCATGGCCAGACCCTTCAGGTGCACGGCCCCGTCGCGGACGTCCACGGCGCCGCGCACGTTCTCGAAGACGAATTTGCCGTAGCGCACGCGGCGGAAGTCGGTGTGCAGCGCGAAGTCGATGTTTTTCGGAACGACGAAGAGTTTCAGATCGGTGGCCGCGGTGTCCGCCTCGATGCGCAGGGTGTCGGCCGGGAACGAGACGGCGCGGATCAGTTGGTTGCAGTTCAGATTCCGCGACGAGAGCGAAAGCTCGGCGCGCAGGGGCCTGCGGCGGCGCATGGCGCCGTAGAGGTCGTGCACGACGCCGCTGGCCGTCAGGTCGGAGCGCCCGATGCGCATGGTGGCGTTCCGCAGCGTGACGGCGCGGTTCCCCACCGTCACGGAGGTCTTCTCCATGCGGATCGGCAGGGCGCACTGCGGCGTGGAGACCACCAGACGGCTGAATCCGACGATCCCTTCGGGAATCCACACCGAATCGCGCAGCTTCTCGGCCGTCACGCCGATTCCGGCCCGGTCCATTCCCATCCGGGAATCCCCGACGCGGCAGAACAGCGTGTCGGCTTCGAGCGCGAGCCCCACCTTCGGTTTCGCGGGGTCGCGCTTCCCGGGTTGCAGACGGACGGTCGCCGTGCCCCGACCGCAGAAAAGACTCAGGGAGTCGCCCGCGGCGGCCTTCAGCCGGTTGAGCGTCATCGTGCATTCCATGCGGGCGATACGGGTCGTGTCCTGGGGGTTCGTCGTCCGGACCGTCGCCGCCAGCCGCTCCATCGAGGAGGAGAGCCGCGGCGAGCGGAGAGAGGCGTGCCGTATCTCGGCTTCGGCGTCCAGGCGGTCGTCCCCGGCGAACGAGAGCGAAGCGCTGCTCGTGAATTCGAACTTCCGGGCCGTATCCCGGAGCGCCAGGCTGTCCATGACCACCCGTCCCCGGGCCCGGATACGCCCGAGGTCGCGGTTCCTGAGCGCCGAAAGACGGCAGCTCATCCGCAGCTCGGCCTCCAGCTTTCCGGAAAGGGAGACCCCTTCCTGCAACGGGAAAGTCTGCGCCAGGGCCGTCAAGTCCACCGCGGACTTCGTATGGAACGAGACGAGCGGATCGTCCAGCAGGTTCTTCACCTCGGCATCGGCCAGAATATCGGTGTGCGCACCCTTGAAGCGGAAAATCTCCAGATTGCAGAACGACGGCTCGCGGCGCATGGGATCGACCTGTCCCACGAGACGGGCATCCAGCGCATCCACCCCGTAGGGCATTCCGGCATAGCGGGCCGAAGCGTCCTTTATCTCGGCATCGAGCGTGGCGAGCGGAAGCGCCTGCCTTCCATAGGGGCCCTTCACCGCACCGCTGATGCGCACCTCGCCGTCGGCGGCGACCTCCCCGCGCTTCAGCACGCTCTCCGGGATCATGTGCAGCACGGTCTCCAGCGAGGGAGCGTGCAGCCCGTAGCGCAGGTCGAGAAGCAGCGCCCCGGCCCTCGCCGTGTCGCGCCGCACGGTTCCCGTCAGGTCCAGCTCCGTGCCGTTGATGCCGAGCAGGGCGTCGTGCAGCGTGAGCGTGCGCTGCGCCCGGTCCAGTTCGACGGAGGCGCGCAGACGGGTGGCCACGCGATTGACCAGCAGTTCGCCGTCCTGCCAGAAAAGGATGTTCCGGTTCCGGAAATCGAGCGCCAGCATGGAGTGTCCCTCCCCGAGCCGGGCCCTCAGCCTCAGCCCGGCATCCCGGATATTGGCGAAGACCTTCGTTTCGCGGTCGTCGAACGTCACCGAACCATGACGCAGCGCGACGTGCCGGACGGAGATTTCACTGACGGTCCGCACGGTATCCGCCGTTGTATCCGCCGCCGTGCCGGACGCAAGCGTGTCGGCGGAGGGGAGGATGTCCCAGTTCGCACGCCCCGTCCCGTCCCGGAAGGCATAGACGTCGGCACTGTCCACCGAGAGTTTCAGTATGTCGATTTTCCGGTGTCTCAGGTAGCTGACCGGATTGAAGACCAGCACGGCCTTGCGGAACGTGAGCAGTGTGTCGGTCCGCTGCCAGAGCGTGTCGCGGAGTGCCGTCGAAACCAGCGTGCCGTCCGTCAGTTTCACGCCGAACCGCGGAAAGGTGGAGAAAAAGGTCAGCTCCACGCCGCCCATCCGCAGCCGGGCGTTCAGACTCCGGTCGGCGATCCGCTCCACGACGGGCGTCAGTTTCGAGGGCGTGAAAACGAAATTCAGCACGACGGCCGTGCCGACGAGCAGCAACAGCAGCACGCTTCCCGCCGAAACGGCGCTTATCCGGATGATTCTCTTCGTGCGACGGTCCATTTGCAAATCCTCCTCTTTTTCAGCAAAGATAACGATTTTTCGGAGACATCGCACCGGACGCCGGGACATATCCCGGGCCGTCCGTCGCTCGGGACGGTCCGGAATCGGCATGCGGCATAACCTTCGGTGCGGCGGACGGCTGCGGGAAACGAACCGGCCGGGAGGAAGGGCGGCAGATGCCCCGCGGCAAGGGAGGCGACGAATGCAAAAGATTCAGGACAGACAACGAAAAACCCTGCAAACCTCGGTGTTTGCAGGGTTTCCTTGTGGAGAATACGAGATTCGAACTCGTGACCTCTTGCATGCCATGCAAGCGCTCTAGCCAGCTGAGCTAATCCCCCGTTGCGGGGGCAAAGATAATCGGATTTTTCGATTCTCACAAGATTTGCCCGAAAAAAACAGTAATTTTTTCCGGTCCGTTTTCCGGACATTCGGATCTTCCGCCGCCGGAATCGGAGAAAATCGCGTATATTTGCAGAAACAGCAGGCTGCAAACCGTTCGGCCTGCGGCCGGAGGTCCCGGGCGAACGAACGGCCGGGCGGCTCCGCACGCAGAATGACGGTCCGCCCTAGCCGGAATGCCGCGGAAACGCCTCGGCACACGCAAAAAATGCAAGACGAGAAACCATGGAAAACAGAATCTGCTCCCTGTTCGGAATCCGCTACCCCATCGTCGCGGGCGGCATGATCTGGTGCAGCGGCTGGCGGCTGGCCGCCGCCGTGAGCGAAGCGGGCGGCCTGGGGCTGATCGGCTCCGGCTCGATGACGCCCGACCTGCTGCGCGAACATATCCGCCGCTGCCGCGAAGCCACACGGAAACCCTTCGGCGTGAACGTCCCGCTCATGTACCGGTATGCCGACCAGATCATCGAAACGGTCATCGAGGAGCGCGTGCCGGTCGTCTTCACCTCGGCGGGCGACCCGAAGAGCCGGACGGCACAACTGCACGAAGCCGGCTGCAAGGTGGCGCACGTCGTGTCGAGCTCGAAATTCGCCCGCAAGAGCGAGGAGGCGGGCGTGGACGCCGTCGTGGCCGAAGGGTTCGAGGCCGGCGGACACAACGGCCGCGAGGAGACCCCGACGATGGTCCTCACGCCCCACGTGCGCCGGGCGGTGCGGATTCCGCTGCTGGCGGCGGGAGGCATCGCCACGGGACGGGGAATGCTGGCGGCTTTCGCCCTCGGGGCCGAAGGCGTGCAGCTGGGCACGCGGTTCGCGCTGACCCGGGAAAGCTCGGCCAGCGAGGAGTTCAAGAGGCTGTGCCTCTCGCTCGAAGAGGGCGGCACGACACTGGCGCTGAAGAAGCTCGCCCCGACACGCCTGGTGCGCAACGACTTCTGCCGGGCCGTGGAGGAGGCCGAGAGCCGCGGCGCGACGGCCGAAGAGCTTTCGGCGCTGCTCGGGCGCGGCCGTCCGAAGCGGGGAATCTTCGAGGGCGACCTCTCGGAAGGCGAACTGGAGATCGGACAGGCAGCCTCGCTGCTCCGCGACCTGGCCCCGGCCGGGGAGGTCGTCTGGCAGATCGTCCGCGAATACGACGAGGCGCTGCCGACGCTCGGGCGGCTCGGCCCGCTCTGAACGCGCCGGACGCTTCGAATGCGCCGGACACGGGGCGCTACCCGAGTTTCATCACCTCGTCGATGCCCATTTCGCGGTAAGTCGATTCCAGCTCCTCGCCGCGGTCCGAGATGACCAGCAGCTTGTCGCCCAGCCGCAGCTCGGTCTTGCCCTGCGGCACGAAATACTCCCCGTCGCGGCAGATCATCATGACCAGCGTATTCTCGGGCAGCACGATGTCCTTGAGCGTATGCCCGCTCTCGAGCATGCTCTCGTTGACCTCGACCTCGGTCAGCACCGACTTCATGTCCTCGTGCATATTGACGTCGAAGGCCGATTCGCGCTCCTCGTAGGCCAGTCCCAGCAGGTTGGCCATGCCGCTGACGGTCGTGCCCTGCACCAGCAGCGAGATGATCGTCGAGAGGAAGACCACGTTGAACAGCAGGTCGGCGTACTCGACGTCGTCCATCATCGGATAGATGGCGAAGAGGATCGGCACGGCGCCGCGGAGCCCCACCCACGAAATGTAGAGCCGCGCCCGGGCCGTGAACTTCCGGAACGGCAGCAGGCAGGCGAAGACCGACAACGGCCGCGCGACGAGGATGAGGAAGAAGCCCACGGAGCAGCCGAGGATCAGCACCTCGGGTTGCAGCAGTTCGTCGCTATTGACGAACAGTCCCAGCGTGAGGAACATCACGATCTGCATGAGCCACGTGAAACCGTCGAAAAAGACCGTCAGGGGCCGTTTCTGCACCAGTTTGTGATTGCCGATGACCAATCCCGAGAGATAGACGGCCAGGTAGCCGTTGCCGCCCACCAGGTCCGTGAAGGCGAACGAGAAGAAGACGAAGGCCAGCAGCAGCACGACGTAGAGCGAGTGGTTCGCCAGTCCGATGCGGTTGATCGTCCACACGGCCAGCCGTCCGACGAGGTAGCCGGAGAGGGCTCCGACGACCATCTGCACGACGAACGCCACGACCGACATGCCCAGCCCGACGTGCTCCGACGTGTTCGACAGCACGCCGATGAGCAGGATCGTGAGCATGTAGGCCATCGGATCGTTCGAACCGCTCTCCAGCTCGAGCAGCGGCCGCAGGTGCTCCTTCAGCCCCTGCTTCTTGCTTCGCAGGATCGAAAAGACCGAGGCCGAATCGGTCGAGGACATCGTGGAGGCCAGCAGCAGCGCCAGCGCGAAAGGCATCTCCAGCCCCAGCCACGGCGCGATGAGCCATACGAAGCCCGCCAGGACGAGGGCCGTCATCACCACGCCCGCCGTGGCCAGCACGACACCCGGCCCGATGATCGGCCGGATCTCCCGGAAGGAGGTGTCCATACCGCCTGTGAACAGAATGACGCACAGCGACATCATGCCGATGAACTGGGTGATATCGACCGAACGGTAGGAGATGAAATCCAGTCCGAACAACATGCCCACCCCGAGGAAGAGCAGCAACGCCGGCGCCCCGAAACGATAGGCCACCTTACCGGCCAGCACCGCCACGAAAAGCAGCAGCGCCCCCACCAACACGATATTCTCTCCGCTTAAATTTATCATCGTCTCAACAATTTAACCTGAATCTCTACGAACCGGGCCCCGCCGCATCCCGTCAGGCATGGAAGGCCGGCAATTCCCGGCATCCGAAAAATCGTGCCGCAAACACGCCTCCGCCCCGGAAACCGTCTCCGCGCGCACCGCCCGGACCCGGCATCGCCGCACATGCGGCGGCGGAATCCGAAGGACCGGCACGCATCCGGGGCCACCGGACAACGCAGGAATGCGCTCCGGAAGACCGGAACGTCCGCCAAATGAGAAACCGGCGCAGACGGCAGCCGCAACGGCCCGCACGCCGCGGACCGGCGAAGCAGACCGGGGGCCGGGACGAAACGCCGGAATCCGGGCTCCGAATGCCGCGGCAGATGCACGCAACGCGATCGGAAACCGTGCGCGGCCGCAACCGGGCAGCCACGCCGAGACAGGAAGCCGGCGAACTCAGGAAGCTCGGACAACAGTCCCGCATGTCCGAACGACCCGCTCGAACGCAAAGCTATGAAAAAAATCGGAATATTCCGCCCCTCCCATGAAAAAGGAGGACCGTACGGCCCGAAAAACATACGGTCCGGACAACGGGTCCGAAGGAGCCGCACCGCCGGAACGGCTCACTGCGGAATGAAGGTGTAGGTGATGGTCCCCTGCTGACGCGCCGGGGCCGAAGAGTCGATATTGAAGGACGAGACGCGCGCGGCATGCAGGGCGGCTTCGCGCATGCAGTCGTCGCCGCCCTCCGCGACGCGCGCCGAAACCACCTCGCCGGCGCGATTCACCACGATCGCCACCACCACTTCGCCGCCCCCCTCGCACCGGTAGGCCGGCACGCTCAGATCGACCGACTGCCGCACGGGATTCTTCAGCGAGAAGGAGACCGTGACGCGCCCCTTCACCTTCCGGTCCTCGTGCCGTCCCTCCTCCCGGCCCCGGCGGCCCTCACGGATCGCCCGCTCCTCGGCCAGGCCCTGTTCGTAGGCTTCGCGGTTGGCGCGCATGCGCGCCTCGGCCTCGGCGGCGGCATCGTTCAGCGCCGCGGCGTTCGTGCCGCGGTCGTCCCGGAGTTGCTCGTTCAGCGCATTCTCGTTCGACACCTCGTTGCGGATACTCCGCCAGTCGATCTCCTCGCCCTCCTGCTGCCGGCGGCGCACCTCCTCCGCGAGGCGGTCGCGCTCCTGCTCCAGTTCGGCGAGCGACTGCAAGTCGATGAACATGCCCTGCTGGTGGGGCCGGCGCCCCACCACGATCTTCGACGAGACGAAGGCGATCATCAGCACCAGATAGGCGATCAGCGTGATGCACAACCCGATACGGTGGTCGTACGCCCACTCTCCGGCATCCTCCCGGCGGTTGTCGAACGGCAGGCGGAGGCGTGCCCTGCGCGGACGGCCTTCCGCCGCGCCGGCGTTCTCTCCGGAGGCCGCGCCTCTCCCGGCCGGAACGCTCCGGCCGGCACGGGAACGCCCCGACGTCCGGGCCCCGCCCGGCACGCCGTCCGCCGCCGCATCCGGCCGCGTCCGTTCCGCTCCGTCCCCGGCTTCCCGGCTCCTTCCGGAGTCCTCCGTATGCTCGTGCTCTTTCGAAGACATGTCGTTTCGGGATTTCAGCGCAAAAGTAGTGTTTTTTACCGTATTTTTATTACCTTTACGAAAAA
>UMHG01000243.1_pt1 | contig 10585 bp, 10 predicted proteins | sample 1965471 | NCBI WGS metagenome assembly UMHG01 (sample SAMEA4836092, study PRJEB28245) | human gut metagenome | biome: gut microbiome; material: fecal sample | place: Denmark | collected 2008
CACGAAGATAAAAAATTATCCCCACGAAAAATCTACTGACCCTACATTTCTTTCAGCATCAGGAGAAGAACCTCGTCATTGTCGATAGCAATTACCTCATGATATGCCTCATTGTAACGGACATATCCTTGACTGGATTGCTCCGTCTGTTCTCCGGCTGTCAGCATGGGTATTTCCACCGTGAAACGGCTGCCTTTGCCTTTTTCACTATCCAGCCGTACTGTACCGCCGAGCATTGCCACGATACGCTGCACGATGGATAATCCTAATCCGAAGCCGTCCTTTGCGGCGGCATTAGACAGACGTTCAAATGCGCCGAACACCCGCTGCTGTTCTTCTTTGGTCATGCCCGTACCTGTATCTTCGACTATAAATTTCAGGACACCGTTATTGTAATCCATTGTCAGAGAAACACCGCCATTCTCCGTGAACTTGATGGCGTTCGACAGCAGATTATTTCCGACTTGCAGGATACGCTCCTTATCGGTCAAAACAACTGCATCTATGTGGTTTGTTACGGTAAAAGCCAACCCCTTATTCATGGCGATTGGCATAAACTCCGTTTCAAGTGTGTGGGTTATTGCGGAAATCCTACAAGTGGAAATAACAGGTTGTTCTTTTCCGTTGTCCAGACGAAAGAAATCAAGCAGGGTGTTGAGCATTTCACGCATTCGACTGGAGGAATGCTGTATACTTTGGATGTACATCTCGATTTTATCTGTGTCACTTTCTTTTTCCATCAATCCGGCATAACCTGTGATTGCTGTCAGCGGTGTACGCAGCTCGTGGGTGATGGTATGCACGGCTTTCTTGCGAGAATTAATCAGTGCCTCGTTTTTCTTAACCGCTTGTTGTAGTTGTCCGATTAAATCTGTTGTTTCCAGCTTGTATCGTTTGATGCGGTTAGCATTCCGGTGTATGATGATATAGGAAATTACCAGCAAAAGGAGGACGAATCCGGTAAGACCACCTATCTGCATAAACGACTGTTCACGCATTTCGGTTATCTCAGTTTCTCTCTTTTGCAGGTCCTCTTGTGTCTTATCGTCTATTTGGCGAATCAGGCTTTGCAGTTGGCGATTGAGCTTCGCATTTCGCGCAGCAATGCTGTCTGCGTGTGCCGAAAGGCGACGGCTTTGCTCCTTTTGCTCTGATATAATATTCCGATTGAAAGAACGAAGCATCGTGGTCGTCACAGTGGGTTTCGGTTCCTCTTTCTTGCCGAAGATACCGAGAAATCCTTTCCGCTTTGTTTTTTGTGGATGTTCCTGCACACTTTTCTGTACGATTACAGGAACTTGCTGTGCCATCTTCTCATTGAGAGTTTGCTGCTCGTTGAGTGCCTGAACAATCAGGCGCATCTGCTGCTCCTTATCTTCAAGAAGGTGGCGCACGCTGTCGATACGTTCTGCTGGATAAATCGTTTTGAAACAGTACAGCATACTGTCCATCGCTATACGTTGGGTATGATAATGTCCCAAATCATTCTCCCCCCAATCTAAGACGGTTTCACCCAAAAGAGAAAATTCTATCAGTTGGATATGAATGTTGTTTATGCCTTTCCTAAACTCTTCAATTCGCCTGTTATCGGCTTCTAAATTTTCCACTTCCTGCCATTCATCATACCAAGTATATGCGATGCAGCCAATCAACAATGTTATTAGTAAATAACCAGAAGCTATTATCTTTTGAATATATTTCATCTGATGGTTTTTGGCTGATATTATACAGATATTGAAATATCTGTATAAATCATTTTATTCGATTCAGCAACCACGCGATATTCTGCCCGAGATTCTTCATGTTGGCGACACCTTCCTCGTCTTTCATGGCTTCGCCGGGCAGACGTCCATAGGCAATGTTCCAATAAGTGGACCCCACGACATACATTTCTTTATTGAGAAAGAAATGGTTGATGGTGTCGATGGTGTTCATGGCTCCGGCTCTTCGGGCAACGGCAACCGCACCGCCTATTTTGTGACGGAACATTCCCGGATTGGTATCGCTTACCACGCTGGCACGTTCGATGACTGCTTTGAGCGTAGATGAAACGTCAGCCGAATAGGTCGAAGAGCCGAGGATAATGGCATCGGCTTCGGTCATTTTCCGGTAGATTTCCTGAAACATATCATTGCCGAATACGCAGTTTTTCTTTCCGACGCATCCGAAACAGGCTTTGCAGGGATTTATCGTATGCCCTGCCAACTGTATGTGTTCCGTCTCGTAACCTTCCTTTTCCAGCTCGCCCAATACAAGATTCAACATATCCGCCGTATTACCATCCTTGCGTGAACTGCCATTGATTGCCAAAACTTTCATCTTCCCGTGTTTTTCTTCTTTTTCTGACAGTCCCAGCACATCGGTGGCGTTCACGCCACCGATGCCCAGTCCTATTCCTGCCGCCACTGCACCCATCTTTTTGAGTGCTTCACGGCGTGTCATACTCTTTTCCTCACTCATTGTCGGTTATTTATAGGATTCCGCAAATATCTGTACGATGTCTTCATCCGACATCTGCACACGGTCTCCCGTGAACATGATGCCCATGACCTCACGGGTGTTGCGCATGAAGGTCTCGAACTCGTCAGGCGTAATGCCGTAGTCGGACATCTTCAAATCCGCAACGCCGCAGGCTTCCTGCAAACGGACGAGTGCCGTAATGAAATCTTCGGGTCTCGTGGCATCGGGCATACCCAACAGGTGAGCCAGTTCGATGAAACGGTCGTCGCAACCGTGATTGCGGACGAAATAGCTGAAGTAAGCCTTGCTTATCATTATCAGTCCCGCACCGTGCGGCAGGTTGGGATGATAAGCAGAAAGGGCGTGTTCCAACCCGTGTTCGCTGGTCAGCAGCGTAAGCGTCATCACGGATCCCGACAGGGTATTGGCGAATGCCACGCGGGTGCGGGCTTCCAGATCGGAACCGTCTTTCACGGCACGCGGCAGGTATTCGGCAATGTTGCGGATAGCTTCGCGTGCATTCATATCGCTGGCAAGGTTGGCACTGGCGGCGATGAATCCCTCCACGCTGTGGAACAATGCGTCGAAACCCTGAAAAGCGGTAAATTGAGACGGCACGGAAAGCATCAGCTCCGAATCGACGATGGCGAGCACGGGGAAGAGCGACGGATGCATGATGAATGCCTTCTCGTTGGTGTCCTCTTTGGTAATGACACCGCATCCGTCCGTTTCCGAGCCTGTTCCGGCAGTGGTGGTGATGGCTATGATGGGCAACGGACGGTTCTTTATCGGCTCTCCTTTGCCGGAGCCGATAGCCACATAATCCCACAAATCGCCCTCGTTGGTAGCCAGCAGTGCGATGGCTTTCGAGCAGTCCATGACGCTACCGCCACCCAGTGCCACGAGGAAATCGGCATTGTACGCACGTGCGGCATTCGCTCCTGCCTCGGAGTTGGCGACCGTCGGATTCGGCATAATGCCGTCGAATACCTCGGTTTCTACTCCTGCCCGGTGCAACTGTTCTTCGGCACGGGCGAGGTAGCCGTTGGAGCGTGTGGATTTACCGTTGGAAATGACGATCAACGCCCGTTTGCCCGGCATGGGTTGCACATGAAGATTGTTCAACTGTCCTGCCCCGAAAAGAATACGGGTAGGAATGTACTGGTCATAATTCATATTCGTTTTCATTGTCTTAATACTATTTTGTTAATCATCAAATAAAAGGAGATTTAACATCTTCATCCGTTGCTTCCAACTTGAAAAAGACGGGACGTAAGCCATCATTGCAGCAAGTAATCGCAACTCCCGGCTGGCGTACCCAATCATTGAAATAGAACTGCTTTGCACCATTGGCAAGAGCAAACACGTATGGATGAATGGTTCGCCACGCACCATCGCAGAAGCCTTCAGGCTTGCCTAATTCGGCATAGAACACCTGTCCCTCTTTCATCATACTGCATGGCTTTAATCCTGGCATGCCATAGTCGCGGGCTAAGTCTTCATTAAAAGTGGAACGCAATACGGTTATTTTTACTTTCTTCATATTTTCATCCGCAATTCGTCAATAAGAGGTACTGCGTCCACGACTTCAAGATGAAGTACCATATCTTTGGTCTCGGCAAAATATTTTTGTAGTTGGGGTGAGACGAAATGGCTGTCGCAGGCTTCCTGACTCTTGTATTTTTCAAGAATCGTAAACCGGTTTGTATGTTCTTTATCCCATACGGCATAAAGAACCTCGACACCTTCTTCCAAGCGTAGCGATGCTTCTATTTCCTCTTTTAATATTTGCTTGTATTCTTCGAGTTTGGACGGTTCGACCGTTATGTGTGCTATTTTTATCATTGCCGTATTCTGCTATAATTGATTTAATACCAATCGTGCTTTTCGTTTCGGTTGAGTGCGGCGATTCGAGCCATTTCGTCATCGGTCAGCGAAAAGTCGAAAACTGAGATGTTCTCTTTGATATGGTCGGGATTGCTTGAACCGGGAATGGCAACCACGCCACGTTGCAAATCCCATCGGAGGATAACCTGTACTACCGATTTGTTGTGTCTGGCTGCAATTTCGGACAATACAGGGTCGCTCAAAAGCTCCTTTTGGTGTCCTCGTCCACCAAGTGGATACCATGCCTCGACAACGATGCCGAGGTCATGAAGATGTCTCACTACTTCCGTGTCCTGATAATATGGATGAACCTCGTTTTGAACCAACACAGGTTTGATGTTCACCTTCGGCAGGAACTCGTCAATCTCTTTAACATAGTAGCACGATACACCTATCGAACGGATTTTGCCCGCTGCCACATATTTCTCCATCGCCTTGTATGCCTTCACATCGTTCGTGCCGGGATGATGCAGCAACATCAAGTCAACATACCCGATATCGAGTTTGCGCAGACACTCCTCAATGGCAGCTTCAGGATTATCATACTGGTTGGGATAAAGCTTGGTTGCCACAAAGATTTCCTCACGCGGCACACCCGATTCACGGACACCTTGTCCTACTTCTTCCTCATTGCCATAAATGGAAGCCGTGTCGAATTTACGGAAACCGGCGGCAAGCGCAGCCTTTACAGAATTGACGCAAGTGGCTCCATGCAGGCTGTAAGTTCCTAACCCGAGAATCGGCATATCGTAGCCGCTGCTTAACCGCACTGTCGGGGCGTTTCCGTTCGTCCCTTTCGAAAGGTCGAATACCCCTGCATTCGTATTATTAAAATTCAAGTTCATACTTTCAATCCAGTTTTTAATTGTTTCTTTCGATTCGTTACCACCGAACCGTCGTCCCTGCTTCCATTCGGCTCCGGTCGTAAGACGATGTAGGTCGGTATCGCTCGACCCGATACCGCTGGAGTGCGAGGTGCAGAACGGAACGATGGTCTTGCCCGTGAGGTCATGGCTTTCGAGGAAAGTGAAAATGACTTTCGGGGCTTTGCCCCACCAGATGGGATAGCCGAGGAAAACCACATCGTAATCGGCAAGGTTCTCGCATTTGCCCTTGATGGCAGGACGTGCCGACGGGTCGTTCTGCTCACGATTGGCACGAGATGATGAATTGTTATAATTCAAATCCTCGGAAGTGTAAGCCACTTCGGGTTCGATGCGCCAAGTCGCTGCATCGGTCGCCTCGACAATCCGGTCGGCAACACCTTTAGTCGTGTTCGTGCAGGAGAAATAGACCACTAAGGCACGACCTCCCGTAGGCTGTGGGTCAGGTGTAGGATCGGGATTCGGTTCCGGGTCGGGAACGGGTGTCGGCTCTTCGGTTTTTACCGGCTCGTCGGTCGGGCTGCAAGCATGGGTCGTCATTAACAGTCCCGGTAATAATATAGATAATAACCACATCTTCATAGTCTTAATAGTTATTTTAGATTCTTTTGAAAAAATGCTTCCATTCTGTCGAACGGGATGACGGCCAAGTTGTCGTAAAGGTCCGTGTGGCTGGCACCGGGAATAATCATCAGTTCCTTGTTGTCGCCTTTCAGCTTCTTGAACGCATCTTCGCCGAAATAGCGGGAGTGCGCCTTTTCGCCGTGGATGATAAGCACGGCGTTTTCGATTTCGTCTGCACGGCTCATAAGCGGGAAATTGATGAACGGGATAGCTTCCGTCGCGTTCCGCCCTTGATTGGAGTTGAGCGAGCGGGGATGATACCCGCGCGAAGTTTTATAATAGGCATGGTAGTCCTTGAAGAACTGCGGAGCATCGGCAGGCAGTTCGTCAGGCACGCCGCCGCCCGGCTTCGGGAAGCCGTTGCGGAAATCCTCGGTGCGCTGGGCGGCGAGGGTCTTGCGGAGCGCGTTGCGGGCTTCGGCGCTGTCGTCGGCATCGAAATAGCCGTTGGCATTCACACGGCTCATATCGTACATCGTCGAAGCAATTGTAGCCTTGATGCGTGGGTCTGCGGTTGCGGCGTTAATAGCCAATCCGCCCCAGCCACAGATGCCGATAATACCTATCCGCTCCGAATCAACCCTGTCGCTGGTTGCAAGAAAATCAACTGCTGCCGAAAAGTCCTCCGTATTGATGTCGGGTGACACCACATAACGGGGTTCGCCCCCGCTCTCTCCGGTGTATGACGGGTCGAAAGCGACGGTCAGAAAACCGCGTTCGGCCATCGTTTGGGCATAAAGCCCGGCAGCCTGTTCCTTGACGGCTCCGAACGGCCCGCAGATGGCAATGGCGGGCAGTTTGCCGGTGGCATTCTTCGGCACATACATGTCGGCCGCCAGCGTGATGCCGTAGCGGTTGGCGAACGTTACCTTGCTGTGGATTACTTTGTCGCTTTGGGGGAACGTTTTGTCCCACTCGACGGTTAAATTCAGATTTTCCATATTCTTTTCATTATTCAGATTATTTGTTCTTTTACAGGATGTTCCCGTGATAATCATAGTGCATATCACGAAGAGCGCAATTAACTTTCTATTCATGATTCGAGGTGTTTATATTCCTTAATATCTTAGCAGGAACCCCTGCGACAACGGTATTGTCGGGTACGTCTTTCGTCACAACAGCTCCGGCGGCGACGATGGCATTTTCACCGACGGTAACGCCCGGCAGTATCATCGCACCCGCACCAATCCACGCGTTGCGGCGGACGATTACTGGCTTGACCAGCAGCCGATGCCGCAAAGCCGGTTCTTCGGGATGGTGCTCCGTCAGAATTTTCGCTCCCGGTCCGATGAATACACCGTCTTCGAGCGTGATACCGCCTTGGTCGAGGAACGTGCAGCCGAAGTTGATGAACACCTCTTTGCCCACACGGGTCGTTTTCCCGAAAGCCGTATAGAACGGCGGGAACATACGCACGGAGGCATCCAGCGGCTGTCCCCAGATGCGTTCGAGCAGCGCACGCACTTCATCGGGCGTATGATAACCTGTGTTCAGTTCTCCGACGAGCCGCCGCGTATTCTCGATCTCCTCGCACAAACGGGGAAAGTCGGAATCCGTTTCCGAAATCCGCTTTCCGCTCCGCATTCTTTCTATAATATCGCTCATCGTTCCGTCCCCTTATTTTATCGTACTCATGTCGATTACATAGCGGAACTTCACTTTTCCGTCGGCTACGTTGCGCCAAGCCTTGTCTATTTCGGAAGCATCCGCCTTGATGATTTCCACTTCGGGATAGATATCGTGCGCCACAGAATAGTCGAGCATCTCCTGCGTTTCTTTAATACCGCCAATAAGTGAGCCGTACACCTTGCGCTGGGAGAGGAAAGCCATGTTGGCGATGTTGAGCGTCGATTTGTCGGGAAGTCCCACGATAGCCATTTCACCGCCCATTTTCAGCATGGCGACATATTGTATCGGCTCGTAGTTGGCGGGGATAGTGCTGATAACAAAATCGAACGTGTTGCGTAGTCCCTTCATCTCTTCGGGATTGTTCACATTCACGTAACGGGTAGCACCCATACGGGCGGCATCGGCACGCTTCTCCTCGGTGCGGTCGAACACGGTCACATCGGCTCCCAAGTCCACCAGATATTGTACTGCCATGTGTCCCAGTCCGCCGTAACCGGCAACCGCTACCTTGTCGCCTTTCTTGACGTTACTAAAATGGATGGGCGACCAAGTCGTCACGCCCGCACAAAGAAGCGGGGCGACCCGTTTCAGGTCGGCGTTTGCAGGTATCTTGATGGCGAAGTTCTCGCTTACCACAATATTGTCCGAGTAGCCGCCCATCGCCATCTCGCCGTCGTGGTAGATGTCTTTGGAATTGTAGGTAAAGGTCGTGCCCTTTTCGCAGAACTGCTCCTTGTGCATCTCGCAAGAGGAGCAATGTCCGCAGGCATTGACCATGCAGCCGACACCAGCCAGATCTCCGACCTTGAATTTCGTAACGTTCTTGCCGACTTTTGCCACACGTCCAGCTATTTCGTGTCCAGGAATCATTGGATAAGAAGCGTATAATCCCTGTTCTTGCTGCTCGTCCCAAGCGGCGTGCAGGTCGCTGTGGCAGATGCCGGCGTACAGAATTTCAATCTGAATGTCGTTGTCGCCGATGGCATGACGGGTAAACTCATAAGGATGGAAGGTGTCTTCGGCGGAAAACATGGCGAATCCCTTTGCTGGGACACGTTCGGTTTGGTTTTGGGCGACGGCAGAAGCGAAGAAGGCCAACGCCGTCAAGGTTGTAATTACTATCCGTTTCATATTCGCTTGATTTTGAATTATTGTTTTTTGTACGATGCAAAATTAGGGCGTTCCATCATGCGACACGATACCTGTCTTACGGACAGAAGTACCCCGATTACGGGTTTTATTGTAAGTGTTTCGATATGATAATCAGTAAAGTACCCGGCTTACGGATAAAAGTACCCGAATTACGTGTTTTGCCCTATGATGCTTTTATTATTGGAGAAAATGTATTTCCTTTGTACTGCGAATAAGAAATATACGTTATTGAAAGAAAAGTATTTATAGAATATGGAACATACAGCGAATATAGTAAAGGCTGACACTATCGAACAATACAACCGTTTTTTCGGGTTCGAGACACGTCATCCGTTGGTTGGCATCGTGCATTTCGACAGTTCCGTGCCGCAACCGACTCATCGGATGACGCTGGGATTTTATGCGCTGTTTCTCAAAAAGACGACAGGGTGCATCATCAACTATGGAAAGACGGTCTATGATTTCGATGATGAAACGGTAGTGAGTTTCGCTCCGGGACAGACGGTCGGTATTCACCGGTTGGAAGACGGCCCTGCACCGGAAGCCATCGGTTTGTTGTTCCATCCCGATTTCCTGCACCGTACTTCGTTAGGGCAGAAGATGAAGCAGTATTCGTTTTTCTCCTACGCATCCAACGAGGCGTTGCATCTTTCGACGGAGGAGCGCATCATCCTGCAAGATTACATGGAAAAGATTGTCCGTGAGTTGCAGCATCCCATCGATAAATTTTCTAAGTCATTGATTATTTCCAACATCGAAGTGCTGCTCAACTATTGCATGCGTTTCTACGAGCGACAGTTCATCACGCGTGAGGATATGAATCACGATGCGTTGGCTCGTTTCGAGCGACTGCTGGACGATTATCTCTATTCGGATACGGCGTCAAAGGAAGGAATCCCGACCGTGAAGTATTTCGCCGACAAAATTTGTCTTTCGCCTAATTATTTCGGGGATTTGGTGAAACAGGAAACAGGGAAGACAGCGCAGGAGTACATACAGTTAAAGATGATAGCCATAGCCAAAGAGCGGATGCTCGATCCGGCAGGTACAATTAAGCAGATTGCCGAATCGCTGGGTTTCCAACACCCGCAGCATTTCGTTCGGTTTTTCAAACGACAGGAAGGCTGCACGCCGAAGGAGTTCAGGAACAGGATAATGGCTTCCTGAATTATCTGATATACAAAACAGTGATGCAGGAAATCTGCATCACTGTTTTGTATTCATTGAATTAAAAGATGATTTGAGTCACATTTTCAAACCTTTGGGACGGTTTTCTTCCCGTGTATATACCCCTGGACCTCCGATAATGATATGGTTGGCAATGAAATTTTCCGCCGGACTTCGTTCATTCGCTGGGCTGCGTATTTGCGAGGATTCTTCAGTATGCTGTAACGGTATGTTTCGCACACTTTCCATAACCGGTTTGACTTCCTGTCCGTCCTTCTCTTTTTCAGTGGCATTCGGAGTAGGCGGTGCAAGCTCCAGTTGTATCTTACGGTCAAGTGCGGCAAGTTCGGATTTCAACTGTTTCAGTTCGTCCTCCTTCTTCCACACCTTGCCCGCTATCTCCAGCAACTGCGGAATCTCTTTTTCCAGCACCTCATTCTTCGCCTTGTACTGGTCGATGATGGACGGAATCCTCTCCAAAGCGTTCAGGAAGTTTCGTGCGGCGGCTATCGGGTCCGCCATCGCAAGATGCCCGTTGTTGTAGGTGTACTTGTAGTTCCCCTCCACCACAAAGCGGTTGTCGGTAAACTCCAATCCTTCTTTGAGTATCCGCTCGCTCACCACCTTTATCGGAAAACCGTAAAGTTCCCCGACAGCCTTGTACAGTCCGCCCGTCGTGGCGTTCTTGGCGATTTCCTGTAAACGCTTTCCGAGAACCTTCTCGTCGGTTGAATCCACACCGTCCACCTTGACAAGATTAAGGCGGCTGCCTTCCTTATCAG
>UMHG01035570.1_pt1 | contig 10526 bp, 8 predicted proteins | sample 1965471 | NCBI WGS metagenome assembly UMHG01 (sample SAMEA4836092, study PRJEB28245) | human gut metagenome | biome: gut microbiome; material: fecal sample | place: Denmark | collected 2008
CCCTCCCTTATTATCTACGCCCCTGTGCGGGTGTTCGGCACCTCCACCATCGTCACCAACGGCGACCAGACCGACACCATCCGCGAGGGGCTGGCCGCGGGCAAGACCTTTGCCCAGGCCCTCCACACCCGAACCTTTGAGCCCGACGCCCCCAACTACACCCCCCGTATCTCCGGGCTGGTAAAAAAGAACGGCGACTACACCCTCTCCATCCTCAAGAGCGCGGACGGCGATCCCGCCTCCTGCCGCCGGTATTTCTTCGCCTATGAGGCCCCCCGCGCCGGGCAGGGCCATTTCATCCACACCTACATGGGCGACGGCACCCCCCTGCCCTCCTTTGTGGGGGAACCGGAGCAGGTGGAAATCCCCTGCGGCACCCCCGCGGAGCTTGCCGATCTGTTGTGGGACAGCCTCAACGCGGAGAACAAGGTCTCTCTCTTTGTGCGCTACATCGACCGGAAAACCGGAGATTGGGAGACTGTGATCAAAAACAAGCATGCATCAGCCTGACGGACGGCCGCAGGCCGCCCCAGATACACACAGTCCGAGGGCGGCCCGCGGCCGCCGCTCACTTGACGGAGGTTTATCGCAATGACAGAACTGGAACTGAAATACGGCTGCAACCCCAACCAGAAGCCGGCCCGCATCTTTATGGAGGAGGGCGAGCTGCCTATCCAGGTGCTCAACGGAAAGCCGGGCTACATCAACTTTCTGGACGCCTTCAACTCCTGGCAGTTGGTGAAAGAACTAAAGGAGGCCACCGGCCTGCCCGCCGCCGCATCCTTCAAGCACGTCTCCCCCGCTGGCGCCGCCGTGGGTACCCCCCTCACCGACGTGGAGCGGAAAATCTACTTTGCCGAGGATATGGAGCTCTCCCCCATCGCCTGCGCCTATGTCCGCGCCCGGGGCGCTGACCGGCTGTGCTCCTACGGCGACTGGGCCGCCCTCTCCGATGTGTGCGACGCCGACACCGCCCGCTACCTGGCCCTGGAGGTATCCGACGGCGTGATCGCCCCTGGCTACACCGACGAGGCCCTGGCCATCCTCAAAACCAAGCGCAAGGGCGGCTATAATGTGGTGCAGATCGACCCGGACTATGCCCCCAAGGCCGTGGAGCACAAGGACGTCTTCGGTATCACCTTCGAGCAGGGCCGCAACAGCTTCGCCATCAACGAGGCCCTGCTGGACAACATCGTCACCGACAACAAGGAGCTGCCCGAGTCCGCCAAGCGGGACATGCTCATCGCCCTCATCACCCTGAAGTACACCCAGTCCAACTCCGTCTGCTATGTGAAGGACGGCCAGGCCATCGGCGTGGGCGCGGGCCAGCAGAGCCGCATCCACTGTACCCGTCTGGCGGGGAACAAAGCGGACAACTGGCTCCTGCGGCAGCATCCCAAGGTGCTGGGCCTCTCCTTCGTGGACGGCATCCGCCGTCCCGACCGGGACAACGCCATCGACGTCTACCTCTCCGACGAGTACGAGGACGTGCTGGCCGACGGCGTGTGGCAGAACACCTTTGAAATCCGGCCCGAGGTGCTCACGGCGGAGGAGAAAAAGGAGTGGATCGCCCGCCAGTCGGGCGTGACCGTGGGCTCCGACGCCTTCTTCCCCTTCGGCGACAATGTGGAGCGTGCCCGCAAGAGCGGCGTACAGTACATCGTCCAGCCCGGCGGCTCCATCCGGGACGACCACGTCATCGCCACCTGCAACAAGTACGGCATCGTCATGGCCTTTACCGGGATGCGGCTGTTCCACCACTAATGGAGGCACACCGCTACGGTCTGAGCGCCGCCGCTCTCAAATGTCTGGCCGCGCTGTTTATGCTGGTGGATCATATCGGGATGGTCTTTCCCACCATGCTGACCGAGCTGGGCCTGCCCACCTGGGCGGATGGGCTGCCCCGGCTCATCGGGCGGCTGGCCTTTCCCATTTTCGCCTACTTCGTGGCCGAGGGCTGCCGCCGCACCCGCTTCTTCCACCGCTATCTCATCCGGCTGGGAGCGTGTGCCCTTCTCTCCCAGGCGCCCTTCACCCTGGCCACTGGCGTCTGGGGCGGAAGTGTGCTCCTCACCTTCTTCCTCAGCGCCGGAGCCATCTATGGCTATGAGCGTCTGTCCAAAGCAGAGCACGGCCCGGCCGTGTCGGCCATTCCCCTGTTCGCGGCCTGTGCGCTGGCACTCCTGCTCAACGTGGACTACGGCTTCCCCGCCGTGCTCCTGATCTTCGCCCTTTACCTCTGCGGTGATAATCGCCACCGAAAGCTGCTCTGTCTGGGAGCCGGTCTGGCTCTCCTCTATCTGCTCTACCAGCCCCTGATAGGGCTGCTCTCCCTCCCACTGTTCCGGCCGGACTGGATGGCGGGCTATCTGCTCCATGCCCTCCCTGTGTTCGCTCTCTACGCATTGTGCGCCGAGGCATCCCTCCTTCTGTTGGCCTGGTACCGTGGGCAATTGGGTGTGCAGAGCAAGTGGTTCTTTTATGTGTTCTATCCCGCGCACCTGCTGGGCCTATGGGCCCTGGGGCTGGCGCTGAATTGAGGTGTAAGCAATGAATGTTTTGATTGTCGGCGGCGGCGGGCGGGAGCACGCCATCGCCTGGGCACTGTCTAAAAGTGAGCAAGTGGAACAGCTTTACTGCGCTCCCGGCAACGGCGGTATCGCCGCCCTGGCCCAGTGTGTCCCCCTCTCCGCCACCGACGTGGATGGAGTGGTGGCCTGGGCCCAGACCCATTCCATTGATTTTGTAGTGGTGGCGCCGGACGATCCCCTGGCCCTGGGCATGGTGGATGCCCTGGAGGATGCGGGCATTCCCGCCTTCGGCCCCCGGGCGGACGCCGCCATCATCGAGGCCAGCAAAATCTTTTCCAAGAATCTGATGGCCAAGTACCACATTCCAACCGCAAAGTATCAAACCTTTACAGAGCTCGCCCCTGCTCTGGCCTACATTGAGGCCGAGGGCGCGCCCATCGTGGTGAAGGCTGACGGCCTGGCCCTGGGCAAGGGCGTTATCGTGGCCCAGACGGTAGCCGAAGCCCAGGAGGCCGCCCGTTCCATGATGGACGGCCGCAAGTTCGGCCAGGCCGGCGCCAGGGTGGTCATCGAGGAGTGTATGACCGGCCCGGAGGTCACCGTGTTGGCTTTCTGCGACGGGGAGCATCTGGTTCCCATGCCCTCCTCCCAGGATCACAAGCGGGCCTTTGACGGCAACCAGGGCCCCAACACCGGCGGCATGGGCGCCATCTCCCCCTCTCCCAACTACACGCCCGAGGTGGCCCGCCGCTGTATGGAGGAGATCTTCCTGCCCACGGTGGCCGCCCTCAAGGCGGAGGGCCGCCCCTTCCAGGGAGTGCTCTACTTTGGCCTGATGCTCACCCCCGACGGCCCCAAGGTGGTGGAGTACAATGCCCGCTTCGGCGATCCCGAATGCCAGGCGGTGCTCTCCCTGCTGGAGACCGATCTGCTGGACATCTTCCTGGCCTGCCGTAACGGCACTTTGGACCATCTGAACATCCGGTGGAAGGACGGGGCGGCCTGTTGTCTGGTGCTGGCCTCCGGCGGCTACCCCGGCTCCTACGCCAAGGGTCTGCCCATCACCGGCCTGGAGGATGCCGGACAGCAGGCCGTGGTTTTCCATGCGGGCACCAAACTGGGAGACGACGGCACGGTGTTCACCAACGGCGGCCGGGTGCTGGGCGTCACCGCCACCGGGCCGGATCTGAACGCCGCGATCGACAGCGCCTACGCCGCCGCGGGGCACATCCACTTCCAGGACATGCACTTCCGCACCGACATTGGCCGGGTTTGAAGCCCTTGCGCCCCAAGGGGTGCTACTGCTGGTTGTCAAATTGGATGCTCCGGTTGGTTGCGTCTATCCGGGCCGTTCTGCTAAGATGAGCCCAAGGAAAAAGGAGGTTCATCACCATGGAATTTCGTGAACGGCTCTACCAGCTCCGCAAAGGGCGGGGCATCTCCCAGGAGGAGCTGGCCCACACCGTAGGGGTCTCCCGGCAGGCGGTACAGAAGTGGGAGGCGGGGGCCGCCACCCCGGATCTCAGCAACCTGTCCGCCCTGGCCGACTATTTTGCCGTCAGTTTGGACTATCTGGTGCGGGGAATCGAGCCCGAAAAGCCCGCAGCCCCTTCCCCTCAGCAGGCTGTCATCCAAAACTACTATAGAGGCTGGCGCTATGAGTACCGCAGCCGCCGCACTCTCTTCGGCCTTCCTCTGGTTCATATCAATCTGTGTGACCGCAGTCTGTGTCGGGCCAAGGGGGTCATCGCCATCGGCAACGTGGCCACCGGCCTGATAGCCATCGGAGGCTTTTCCGCCGGTCTGCTGACCTTGGGCGGATTCAGCGCCGGTCTGCTGGCTCTGGGCGGCCTCGCCGCTGGGGGGATCTCCCTCGGCGGCCTGTCCGTGGGCCTGCTGGCTGCCTTGGGCGGGGCGGCATTCAGCCTAGGAATTGCCTTCGGCGGCGGCGCTGTCAGCGGCTATGCGGCCCTGGGCGGGGCGGCGGTGGGGCAGTACGCCGCCGGGGGCACTGCGTTCGGCTCCACCCTCGCTATCGGACGGGACGCATATTCCTCTGCCGCCGGTCTGGCTCTCCCCCTGGAGCAGCTTCACGGCTACTCCCCCGAGGTCCTGTTCCAGATGATCCACGCCCAGCTCCCCGAGGCCCCTGAGTGGGTCGTCCGCCTGCTTCTCTGCGTTTGTCCCTGAAAAAGAGCCCTTGCGCGGCCGCGCAAGGGCTCTTCCCTTATCTGTCTTCTCTGTAAGCTGAACTGTGTCCACCCGTCCCGGTGCCCCTATCATCACCGTTGAGAAATCTCCATGTATAGAAGGGGATACGGCGCTCCCTGTTCATCGCAGTCTGTCCTTTTATATACACAGAATCCCATGTGCTCATAAAAACCCTTTGCCTCTGGGTTCTGTTCATTGACCGTCACGCTCTTAACCCCACAATGCTTCATCCCATATTCAACGAGCAGCCTTCCCAAGCCGTTTCCCCGTTTGTCCGGAACGAGAAACAGCATTTCAAGGCGGCCGCCATCTACTCCCATAAATCCGACCGGAGCTCCGCTTTCCTCTCTGGCGATGACAAGCCTTGGAACCAAATTCAGCGCCCCGGGAACGTATTCCTTGATCTGTTCTATTTCACGGCTGGATAAAAAGTGGTGCGTTGCCCTCACGGACTGCTCCCAAATTTTCAGAAGCTGCTGGAGCAATGCAGGCTGCCGTTCCTTCACTTCCGCTATTTCCGTATCCTCACCCCATTTGATTGCATTTCCAACATCAGCCTGCCACACAAATGCTGCGGCTTCGGTCAGCCGGCTTGCTTATTTCTCATCCAGTGGGAGTGGGTCCGGTGCACGGTGGGTCAGCTCGGCACAGCAGGACTTGGTCAGCTTGTCCAGTCCCTCATCCTGGCGGGCCAGCTCCCCGGAGATCTGCTCCAGCGTCTGCCGCACCTGGTCCAGCTCTCCACAGGCCCTGGAAACCGCCGCGTCCATATCAGCGCGCAGGCGGCCGTAATTCCCCTGTACCCGGTTCAGCCACTGCTCCACCTCGGCCCGTGTCTTGCGGATGCGCTCCTCCGCCTCCGCCTGAACCGCCTGGGCGCGGCAGTGGGCCTCCAGCTCGATACCGGCGGTGCGGTCCTTCACCTTCTCATAGGCCGCCGCTGCGGGCCCCGCCTTGGCCAGCTTTTCCTCGCTCTCCTTCAGCTGGGCCTCGGTATCGGCCAACCGCTGCTTCGCCTTCTCCAGCTCTTCCTCCAGCAGGGAGATCTCCAGCTTGCGCTCCTCCGCCTCCTTGTGGGCGGCGGCCAGCTCCTCCCGCAGGGCCTGGAGCTCCTTCTCCTTGGCCTCCGTCTGGGCCTGGGCCGCGGCGATCTCCTCCGCCTGGGCCGCCTTGGCCGCCTCGGTCTCCGCCAGCTCCCGCCGGACAGCCTCCAGCTTCTCCCGGTGCTCCTGGTTCGACGTCTCAATATAATTCAGCACATCCTGCTTCTGAAACCCGCCAAAGGTGGACGTGCGGAACTGAAGTTCGGTGTCGCTCATACGGCACACCCCTTTTCTACAGAATCAGAGCTATTTTATCACAATTCCCGCTATAACACAAGCGCCACCCAGACCATAGCTATCTGCACAATTCTTTCTTCTCTCTACTTGCGGTTTTGCACAAAATCAACTATAGTTATAGTTGGCATTACGGCAAAATGTCCGGTCTATCGGGCTTATCCGGCGGTATTCTACGTTCAGAAACATTTGAGAACGGAGGTAGTTTTCCCATGACCTATCTGGCCCACATTGCCGGCGACGGCCGGAAACAGACGGCGGCGGAGCACCTCAACGGGACGGCGGAGCGTTGCGCCCTCTTTGCCGCTCCCTTTGGCGCGGAGGAGCTGGGTCGGCTGGCCGGCCTGAGCCACGACCTCGGAAAATACTCCATGGAATTTCAGCGCCGCCTTGCCGGCGGCCCCAAGGTGGATCACGCCACCGCCGGCGCCTTTGCCTGCTGGCGTATGGGGCAGCCTCTGGCTGCCTTTGCGGCGGCGGGGCACCACGGCGGCCTCCCGGACGGAGGCACTCAGGGGGATTCCCCGGATGCCGGAACCTTTTGGGGACGGATGAAGCGCGCGGAACGGGGCATGCTGCCCGACTGCTCCCCCTGGACAGAAGAGATCGCCCTCCCCTCCCCCGCTCCTCCCCCCTGCGGCGCGGAGCCGCTGTCCCTGATGTTCTTTACCCGGATGCTGTTTTCCTGTCTGACGGACGCGGATTTCCTGGACACCGAGGCCTTTATGGACGGCTCCCCCCGGCCGGAGCACCCCGCCCCTCTGGATGACCTTTGGGAGCGGCTCCAGCGCCATATCTCCGGCTGGTTTCCCCCTCAGGGAGAGCTGAACTCCCGCCGCTGCGCCGTTCTGGAGCAGTGTATCCGGATGGGCAAAACCCAGCCCCCCGGCCTGTTTACCCTCACCGTCCCCACCGGGGGCGGAAAGACGGTGGCCTCTCTGGCCTTCGCCCTGGCCCAGGCTAGGGCCAGGGGACTGAGGCGGATCATCTATGTGATCCCCTACACCTCCATCATCGAGCAGACCGCCCAGGAGTTCCGAACCATCCTGGGGGCGGAGAACGTGCTGGAGCACCACTCCAACGCCGCCTATGAAATCGATGCCGAGGCCACTCCAAAAACGGTCCGCCTGGCCCAGGCCGCGGAGAACTGGGACATGCCCGTGGTGGTGACCACGGCGGTGCAGTTCTTTGAATCCCTCTATGCCAACCGCCCCTCCCAGTGCCGCAAGCTCCACAACCTGGCCGGAAGCGTCATTCTCTTCGACGAGGCCCAGCTGCTCCCCCTTCCCTGCCTGCGGCCATGCGTCCACGCCATCGCCCAGCTGGTTCAGCATTATGGCGCATCCGCCGTCCTCTGTACCGCCACCCAGCCCGCACTGGGGCCGCTCTTTGCGGAGTTTCTGCCCGGCCGTCCGGCAGTGGAGCTCTGTCCGCCGGAGCTGTGTCCCCCGGAATCCTTCCGCCGGGTGTGCTTCCGCCAGGCGGGCCGGCTGGACTGGGATACACTGTCCGGACAGCTCCAGCAGCACGAGCAGGTGCTCTGCGTTGTCAACAGCCGCAAGAGCGCCCAGGAGATCTTTACGCGGCTCTCCGGCGAGGGGAACTTTCACCTCTCTACCCTCATGTATCCCGCCCACCGGCGCGCCAAGCTGGAGGAGATCCGCCGCCGGCTCCGGGAGGGGCTCCCCTGCCGGGTGATCTCCACCTCCCTGATTGAGGCCGGGGTGGATGTGGACTTTCCCGCCGTGTTCCGGGAAGAGGCGGGCCTGGACTCCATCCTCCAGGCCGCCGGCCGGTGCAACCGGGAGGGCAAGCGCCCCGTCTCGGAGAGCATCGTCACCCTTTTCCGGGGGGAGGCCGCCCCGCCGCCTCTGTTCCAGACCGCCATCGGCGCGGGCCGCATGGTGCTGGAGCAGTATGACGACATCGCCTCCCGGGAGGCGATCCAGGCCTACTTCCATACGCTGCTGGAGCTGAAGGGGGCGGAAGCGCAGGACATATATGGTATTCTGCCCAAGATTCGCACGGAGCTGTTCCCCTTCCAGTCCGTGGCGGAGCGCTTCCACATGATCGACAGCCCCACCCGGACGGTCTACATCCCATTGGGCGCGGGCGCGGAGCTGGTCGGACGGCTTCGGGCCGGAGAGCGGAGCCGGGCGCTGTTCCGCCAGCTCGGCCAATACGGCGTATCTATCTACGAAAACCACTTCGCCGCCCTGGACCAGGCCGGGGATCTGGAGCGGCTGGAGGATGGCTCCGCCATCCTTGCCACCCTGTCCCTCTATTCAGAGGAAACCGGGCTGTCCCTGGAGGTGGACTGTGGGAAAGCCTTCTTTGTCTAAACAGCAGGGGAGCGGAGACGCTTCCGTCTCCGCTCCCCTGTGCCTCCTAATTAATATACATTTCTATATTTCAATCCACGCATGTTGCGACAGAAAATATTATATCACATGTGTCAACAAAAATTCATAGATATGTATTTTAAATAGTTTGACAGATGACTAACTCTGATGTATAATATAGTCGTCTAAATGAATAGACGCAGGATGGAACGCCGGGCAGACGTGAGGTCTCATTCACTCTCTACTCCGTCTGCCGGTGCTTCCCCTGTCCAAACAATATATTATGTATTATGAAAGGAGTGAACGCCTATGTCCATTCAGCTGGAGGTCTGGGGGGATTATGCCCTCTTTACCCGCCCGGAGATGAAAGTAGAACGGGTGAGCTACGATATCATGACCCCCTCCGCCGCCCGGGGGCTGGTGGAGGCCATCTACTGGCATCCTGGGCTGAAGTGGATCATCGACCGCATCCATGTGTGCGCTCCCATCCGCTTCACCAACCTGCGGCGCAACGAGGTCAAGTCCACTCTCTCCGCCCGCTCGGCCCGGACGGTGATGGAGCGGGGCAAGGGGGAGCTGTATCTGTGCACATCCGACGACATTCAGCAGCGGGCCGCCCTGCTGCTGCGGGATGTGCGGTATGTTATTGAGGCCCATTTTGACATGACCAGTCAGGCCGCCCCCGGAGACAATCCGGGCAAGTTTCAGGACATTGTCAAGCGCCGCATCAAAAAGGGGCAATTCTACCACCAGCCCTGCTTCGGCTGCCGTGAGTTCCCCGCCCATTTCCGCTGGTGCGAGGAGTTGCCCCCCTGCCCGAAGGAGCTGCTGGGAGAGCGCGACTTGGGCTGGATCCTGTACGATATGGACTATACAAATCCGGAGGATATCCGCCCCCTGTTCTTCCGCGGCACCCTGCGGGACGGGGTGCTGGAGGTACCCGCCCGGGAAAGTGGGGAGGTGCGGGGATGATTTTGCAGGCACTGACCGAGTACTATCAATCGCTGGTTCAGGCGGAGAAAATTGCCGCGCCTGGGTGGAAATCGTCCGATATTTCCTTTGTCCTCTGTATCAGTGACGAAGGGGAACTAGAGCAAGTCATCTCCATTAAAAATCAAGTCTCCCAAGGGAAGAAGACAGTATTACGTCCTCAATCAATGATACTGCCTGTACCAGCAGATGGAAGGACCTCCACTGCTGTGCGTCCAAACTTTCTATGGGACAAATCCGATTATCTGCTTGGAATCAGCAAGGGCGGCACGCAGCGTGGTATTAAATATTTCAATGGAGCCAAAGAGTACCATGAAGCCATTTTATCTGGCGTGGTATCCCCAGCCGCTACTGCTCTGCTGGCCTTCTTCCAACAGTGGAATCCAGAAAAAGCTCCTGAACATCCTGCGCTTCAAGATGCCATGGAGGACATACTCAAGGGCGCGAACATGGTATTCCGCTATAGCGGCGGTTACATCCACGAAGATCCAGAGATTAGGGATGCATGGCAGAGGCACTATGCAGACCAGAGCACAGGGATAGAAATGACTTGCTTAGTCACAGGGAAACAAGCTGCAGTGGCGCGGATCCACCCCAAAATCAAAGGCATCATCAACGGCGAGGCTATGGGGAATACGCTGGTCGGCTTTAACTCTCCGTCGGTCTGTTCTTATGGGAAAGAGCAAAGCTATAATGCGCCTGTCAGCCAACAAGCCGCCTTCGCCTACACGGCCGCCCTCAATTACCTGCTGGCCGACCGGGAGCACGTCTACCGGCTCGGGGACGCCACCGTCGTCTGCTGGGCCAGAGGCGGCGGCGACGCCTACCAGGCCTTTTTCGGCAGGGCTCTGCTGGGGGCGCCGACGCCGTACAGCGCCGCGGATCTCCGCGGCATGACTGCACAGCTTTGCCAAGGAATACCCGTGGACTTTCAGGAGGAGAAGCTCGACCCCAACATGGATTTCTATATCCTCGGACTCTCCCCCAACGCCGCCCGACTGTCGGTGCGCTTCTTCCTCCACAATACCTTCCAGGGATTCCTGGAACACATCCAGTCCCACTACCGGCGGCTGGAGATCATTCGCCCCTCCTATGACAAGTTTGAGACCCTGCCC
>UMHG01058197.1_pt1 | contig 10518 bp, 9 predicted proteins | sample 1965471 | NCBI WGS metagenome assembly UMHG01 (sample SAMEA4836092, study PRJEB28245) | human gut metagenome | biome: gut microbiome; material: fecal sample | place: Denmark | collected 2008
AGCAGGATCCAATGAGCCGTGTAGCTTGCGAGACATGCGCGACTACAGGAATTGTTATGGTAATGGGAGAAATTACTACAAATGCATATGTAGATATTCAGAAAATCGTTCGTGATACTGTTCGCGAAATTGGTTATACAAGAGGAAAGTACGGATTTGATGCTGACACATGTGGCGTTCTGACAGCAATTGACGAACAGTCAAGCGATATTGCTATGGGTGTTGATAAAGCTCTTGAAGCAAAGGAACACAAGATGTCAGATGAAGAATTGGAAGCAATCGGTGCAGGAGACCAGGGAATGATGTTCGGATATGCATCTGATGAGACAGAAGAATATATGCCTTATCCGATCGCTCTTGCACACAAACTTGCAAGACGTCTTACAGAAGTAAGAAAGAACGGAACACTTCCATATCTTCGTCCGGATGGAAAAACACAGGTAACAGTAGAATATGATGAAAATGGAGTTCCGGTCCGCCTTGATGCAGTAGTACTTTCTACACAGCATGATCCGGATGTTTCACAGGAACAGATCCATGAAGACGTGAAAAAATACATTTTTGATGAAATCCTTCCGGCAGATATGGTAGATGAGAATACAAAATTCTTCATCAATCCGACCGGACGTTTTGTGATCGGTGGACCACATGGGGACAGCGGCCTTACCGGACGTAAGATCATCGTAGATACTTATGGTGGAATGGCGCGTCACGGCGGTGGAGCTTTCTCAGGAAAAGACTGTACAAAGGTAGACCGTTCAGCAGCTTATGCAGCACGTTATGTTGCTAAGAATATCGTAGCAGCAGGAATTGCCAAAAAATGCGAGATCCAGCTTTCTTATGCAATCGGTGTTGCACAGCCGACATCTGTCATGGTAGATACTTTCGGAACAGGAAAGATTGCAGATGATAAGCTTGTGGAAATCGTTCGAGAGAACTTTGACCTTCGTCCGGCTGGAATTATCAAGATGCTTGATCTGAGACGTCCGATCTACAAACAGACAGCAGCTTACGGACACTTTGGACGTAACGACCTGGATCTTCCATGGGAGAAGTTGGATAAAGTGGATACTTTGAAGAAATATCTTTAATAACAGGTTCTGAATTTGATCGTTTTAGAAAAAATTTAGAAAATTTTACGGGTGCTTTGATGTGAAGCACCCGTTTTTATGATATGCTATTAGTTATCAGGCAGACTTGCGTGAGCGCCATACGGACCTCATAACCGGGCGTGCACGATGAATGGAGGATGAATATAGCATGAAACTAAGGACGAAACTGGTGATTTCTTTTGTGACGATGATCATGATACCGACTATCCTGACAACGGCATTTATATTTGGAATTGCGCGTTATCAGATCGGAGTCATTGAGCATACTTATGGAATTACCGGTGAGGAATATAAAGATTTTGCAAAATCCATCAGAGTGCTGGGAGATATGCCGGAGATCCAGCAGTTTATTATAAGCGCATGTATCGCAGTAGTCCTGATTCTGGCATTTACAGCGATGATCATGATGGTGTGGATTTATGGAAGTATCATCAGTCCGATTCACAAGTTGCAGGAAGCAGCGCAGAACGTAGAAGAAGGCAATCTGAATTTTGAGATCAAGCCGGAAAAAGATGATGAGATGGGACGGCTGATGCAGGCATTTGAAAAGATGCGGATCCGTCTGAGAGATAATGCAGAGGAGAAGCTGAAGAGTGACCGGGAAAGCAAAGAACTGATCAGCAATATTTCCCATGACTTAAAGACGCCGATTACAGCGATCAAGGGCTATGTGGAAGGAATCCGTGACGGGGTTGCAGATACGCCGGAGAAGATGGAAAAATATATCGGAACCATTTATAATAAGGCGAATGAGATGGATACGCTGATCAACGAACTGACCTTATATGCGAAGATCGATACAAACCGGATCCCGTACAACTTTGCACCGCTTTCAGTCAACGATTATTTCAATGACTGTGCCGAAGATATTGAGATGGAGCTGGATTCAAAGAATGTAGAATTTGGTTATTTCAATTATGTAGAGGGTGATCAGAAGATCATTGCAGATCCGGAACAGTTAAAGAGAGTGATCAACAACATTGTCAGCAATTCTTTGAAATACATGGAACGAGAGCACGGGCTGATCAATCTGCGGGTAAAGGACGTAGGTGATTTTATTCAGGTAGAGCTTGAGGATAACGGAAAAGGAATCGCAGCGAAAGATCTGCCGAATATATTTGACCGGTTCTACCGGACGGATGCTTCAAGGAATTCATCCAAGGGCGGAAGCGGAATCGGTCTTTCAATCGTGAAGAAGATCATTGAAGATCACGGTGGCAAAATCTGGGCGACCAGCCGGGAAGGTGTTGGCACAGTGATGTATTTTGTAATCAGAAAATATCAGGAGGTACCGATAAATGAGTAAGATTTTAATTGTAGAAGACGAAGAGAGTATTGCAGATCTGGAGAAAGATTATCTGGAGCTGAGTGGATTTGAAGTAGAGGTTGCAAATGATGGACAGACAGGGCTTGATAAGGCGCTTTTCGGTGATTTTGATCTGGTGATCCTGGATCTGATGCTTCCGGGCGTGGATGGCTTTGAGATTTGTCGTAAGGTTCGTGCGGAAAAGAATACACCGATCATCATGGTATCTGCGAAAAAAGATGATATCGACAAGATCAGAGGACTCGGACTTGGGGCTGATGACTATATGACCAAGCCGTTTAGTCCAAGCGAGTTGGTGGCAAGGGTAAAAGCACATCTGGCACGTTATGAGCGGCTGATCGGAAGTGCCGTGGAAGAGAATAAGGTGATCGAGATCCGTGGACTTAAGATTGATACCACTGCACGCCGAGTGTGGGTAAACGGAGTGGAGAAGAATTTTACAACAAAAGAGTTTGATCTTCTGACCTTTCTTGCCAGTCATCCGAACCATGTATATACCAAGGATGAACTTTTCAGCGAGATCTGGGATATGGAATCCATCGGAGATATCGCAACGGTAACTGTGCATATCAAGAAAATCCGTGAGAAAATTGAATATGATACCTCAAACCCACAGTATATTGAGACAATCTGGGGTGTGGGATATCGTTTCAAGATGTAATGAAAAAGAATAAAAGGAAAGAGATTACAGTATGATAACCAGTACAGGAAATGCCAGGGTAAAACAGCTTGTTATATGGCAGAAAAAGAGAAAGGCGCGTGATGAAGAAGGCGTCTATATCGTAGAAGGGATCCGGATGTACCGGGAAGCTCCGCGTGCGCAGGTGAGAGAGGTTTATGTATCGGAGCAGTTTTACAGCCGATATGGAGAAGAGCTGGGACTTTCGGCATGGGGAAGACAGATGGAAATCCTGTCAGATCATGTATTTTCCCACGTGTCAGATACAAAGACACCACAGGGGATCCTGCTTGTGATGGAGCAGAGGAGCTGTGAGATATGTGAGATGCTGGATCTGGACGCGCAGGGAAGGAAACCGCTTCTGATGGTGCTGGATAATCTGCAGGATCCGGGAAACCTGGGAACCATTCTCCGTGCGGGGGAAGCGGCAGGCGTAACCGGCGTGATCATGAGTCACGACTGTGTGGATATTTACAATCCCAAGGTGATCCGTTCAACGATGGGATCGGTTTACCGAATGCCGTTTGTGTATGTAGAGCATTTGCCAGAAACCCTGGAAGTACTTGCAGAAGCCGGGATTCATTCCTATGCGGCACATCTGAAAGGAAAGAACAGCTACGATCAGGAGGATTACACAAGAGGGACAGCATTTTTAATTGGAAATGAGGGTAACGGACTTCGGGATGAAGTGGCAGATGTAGCAGAGTGTTATATCAAGATTCCGATGTGTGGAGAGGTAGAATCACTGAATGCGGCGGTTGCATCTTCGGTTCTGATGTTCGAGGCGGCAAGACAGCGACGGTAGTGATGAGGGGAAATCAAGCGCAAAGGAGAGTGTGATTTGATGAAACCGATAATCGATTTAAATAAAGAATATGGATTGGTATTCGATGGAGGAGGAGCCAGAGGTGCGTATCAGATCGGTGCGTGGCGGGCTCTTTCGGAAGCTGGTGTGAAGATCAGTGCAGTAGCGGGTACATCTGTGGGCGCCCTGAATGGCGCCCTTGTTTGTATGGGAGATCTGGAGAAAGCAGGACATATCTGGAAAGAGATGGCATTTTCCCGTGTTATGGATGTGGATGATGAGTTGATGGAACAGTTCTTTGATGGAGAGGCATCCATAAGAGAGATTTTGAAAGGTCTCTGGAAGAAGCTTGCAGATGGTGGAATTGATATTACACCGCTTAAGGAATTGATCCATGAGGTTGCAGACGAAGAAAAGATCAGGAAATGCGGAAAAGAATTCTGCCTTTTGACATTTTCTGTATCGGATATGAAGGAACTGGATCTGAGTATTGAAGATATACCGGAAGGTCTTCTGGAGGATTTTCTTCTTGCCAGCGCATATCTGCTTGGATTTAAAAATGAACCGCTGCACGGCAAGACATATATTGATGGTGGTGCGGTCAATAATGTGCCGACCGCGTCTCTTCTAAAAAGGGGATATAAGGATCTGATCCAGGTAAGGATCTTTGGCCCGGGAAGAGTGCCGAAGACGACGATTCCGGAAGACGGCTCTCTGCTGGAGATCGAACCGAGAGTAGGACTTGGCAGTATTCTCGAATTTTCGGCAAAGCGGAGCAGACAGAATTTGAAAATTGGCTATTATGATGCAAAAAGAGCGCTTTATGGGCTCACTGGATCGATTTACTATATTGAAGAAACACGAGAAGAGTGTTATTATGTAGAAATAATGAAGCTTTTGAGCGAACTTGAAAAGACGGAATATCGTTTCAAACTCAAGTTGCCGATCGGCTGTTCAGACAGAGAGTTGTTCTATGGAATGCTGGAGGCAAGTGCGAAGCTCATGAGAATTCCAAAATATAATATTTATACAGCAGATGAACTGTGGAATGAGACGAGCAGAAAGTACGAGACTCGTACAGATGAGGGAAAAGAAAAACTGCCGAAATTCGTCCATGCGATTGCAAAGCTGAGAAAGGACTACAAGATGAATTTAAAAGGAAGAAGTTTTTTGAAACTGGAAGATTATACACCGGCAGAGATTGAATATCTCGTTGACCTGGCAGGTGAATTAAAGGCAAAGAAGAAAGCAGGAATTAAAGGACACAGCCTGGAAGGAAAGAACATTGCCCTTATTTTTGAAAAGCCATCTACAAGAACCAGATGTGCATTTACCGTAGGAGCACAGGATGAAGGTGGAATCCCGACATACCTTGCAGGTAATGAGATCCAGTTAGGCGATAAAGAGAGTATCGAAGATACAGCACGTGTACTTGGAAGAATGTTCGATGGAATCGAATTCCGTGGATTTGAACAGAGATACGCAGATGTACTTGCAGAGTACAGTGGAGTTCCGGTATGGAATGGTCTGACAGATACTACACATCCGACACAATGTCTGGCTATGCTCCTTACCATGAAAGAAGAATTCGGACACCTGAAAGGTCTGAAGGTTGCATACCTTGGAGATGGACGCAACAACGTTGCGAACAGCCTTTTGGTAGGATGCGCCAAAATCGGAGTAGATGTAGCAATCGTTGCACCGAAGCCACTCTGGACTTCGGAATCTCTGTGGAAGAGATGTGACGAATATGCAAAAGAATCCGGAGCAACTATCGAGATCACCGATGACCTTGATGGTGTAAAGGGAGCAGATGTCATTTACACAGACGTATGGATTTCCATGGGTGAAGAAAAGAAAGAGCAGGAAAGAGAGCGTCTCGGAAAGCCATATCAGGTAAATGCAGCTCTGATGGAACGTACAGGAAAAGATACTACAATCTTCTCACACTGCCTGCCGGCGATCAAAGAAAAAGAAGTTACCGAAGAAGTATTTGAAGGACCACAGTCAAGAGTATTTGATGAAGCTGAGAACCGTCTGCATACAATCAAGGCAGTTATGGTTGCAACTTTAGGAGAGAACGAATAATAAGCATGAAAGCGGAGATATTAAAGATGCTCCGGCAGAGCGATGGGTATCTGTCGGGGCAGCAGCTCTGTGACCACTTTCAGGTGTCCAGGACTGCTGTGTGGAAAGCAATCAATCAGTTAAAAGAAGAAGGCTATGAGATTGAAGCCGTGAGAAACAAAGGTTATCGCATTGTGGATATTCCGGATCGGATTACCGCGGATGCGATAAAAAGCTGTCTGGAGACAAAATGGATGGCGAAAAATCTGGAGTATTATGACGAGATCGATTCGACTAATAACCGGGCCAAAGCACTTGGCGAGACCGGAGGTGCAGATGGAACTCTTTTTGTTGCGGAGACGCAGACGGCGGGAAAAGGAAGACGCGGCAGATGCTGGCAATCACCGGCGGGCAGCAGTATTTCCATGTCGATTCTGTTAAGACCTGTAATGAATCCGTCAGATGCACCGATGCTGACACTTGTCATGGCATATGCGGCAACGAAAGCTTTGCGTGAAAAGACCGAGTTGGATATAGGAATCAAATGGCCGAATGATCTGGTCGTGAGTGGAAAGAAGATCAGTGGGATACTGACGGAGATGAGCGCAGAGATCGATTACATCAATCATGTAGTGATCGGAATCGGAATCAATGTCAATATGGAGTCCTTTCCGGAAGATATTGCAAAGACAGCGACTTCACTGCGGATCGAAGCGGGCAAAGAATTTCGCAGGTTTGAGCTGATCGCTGCGATCATGGAGCATTTTGAAAAAGCCTACGAAGCGGTCTGCGAGGCGGGAAGTCTGGAGCCGATCATGGAAGATTATAACCGTCTGCTGGTAAACTGTGGGCGTCGGGTGCGTGTACTGGAACCGGAACATGAATATGATGCACTGGCACTGGGGATTGACAAGACCGGGGAATTGCAGGTAGAATGTGAAGACGGTAGCCGAAAGTCTGTCTTTGCCGGAGAAGTTTCGGTACGTGGAATTTATGGGTATGTATAGAAGGAGAATTTATGTATCAGGATAAGATCGTATTATGCGGAGCCAACTCTTACGAAGAAAAATTTTATATGAATCCGGATTTTGATAATCTGCCACAGCACATCAAAGATGAATTGAAGATCATGTGTGTGCTGTATGTACATGATGTCGGGGGAATCCTTACACTTGTATTTGAGGAGAATGGAGAGCTGGAATTTGAAGTGACTTCTGCAGAGGGAGATCCGATGTTTGACGAGATCGGAAGCCGTCTGAAGATCAAGGAGATTCAGACAGACGAGAAGAAGCAGGAGCTTCTGACACAGCTTCAGCTTTATTACAAAGTATTTTTTCTGGGGGAAGAGATTGAATGATAAAGACACTGACGATAGGAAATGTAGAGCTTCCGAACCGTTATGTGCTGGCACCGATGGCAGGGGTAACAGACCTGCCATTTCGTCTGTTATGCAAGGAACAGGGAGCAGGGCTTCTGTGCATGGAAATGATCAGTGCAAAGGCGCTCCGGTATAAGAATAAGAATACCAAGGCGCTGCTTGCGATCGATCCAAGAGAATACCCGGTATCACTTCAGCTTTTCGGGGAAGATCCGGACATCATTTCCGAGCAGGCAAAGCGGATCGAAGAACTTCCATTTCAGATCCTGGATATCAATATGGGCTGTCCGGTTCCAAAGGTCGTGCGCAATGGAGAAGGTTCGGCGTTGATGAAGGATCCGAAGCGAATCTATGATATTGTATATAAGACAGCGAGAGCGATCAAGAAACCGGTGACGATAAAGATCCGCAAAGGATTTGACGATACCTGTATCAATGCACCGGAGATTGCGAAGGTTGCAGAAGAAGCAGGTGCAGCGGCAATCGCAGTACATGGAAGGACCAGAGAACAGTATTACTCCGGAAATGCAGACTGGGAGATTATCCGTAAGGTGAAAGAAGCAGTGAAGATTCCTGTAATCGGAAATGGGGATGTGACAAGCGGACAGAAGGCACTGGATATGTTTGAGCAGACCGGCTGTGATGGTGTGATGATCGGAAGAGGCTGCCAAGGAAATCCATGGATCTTCAGGGAATTACTGGCATATGAAGAGACCGGATCCATTCCGGAAAGACCGGGCACAGACCAGATCCGGGAAACAATGCTGCGTCATGCAAGACTGCAGATCGAGTTCAAGGGAGATTATATCGGAATCCGTGAAATGCGCAAGCATGTGGCATGGTATACCAAGGGAATGCAGGGGTCTGCGAAGCTCAGAGATGAGATCAATCAGGTGGAAAGTTATGAAGAACTGGAGAACCTTTTAATGGAAAAAATCGGATAGACATAAAACGTGTTCTTTCGCATGAGAGAATGCGTTTTTGCATATATTAAACCAGCAAAGAATTGTTGACACAGCCGACGGAAATATGTATAATAATGAAATTGTGAAAGTAGCTTTAAATGCGGATAAAATCAGTATCTGCGGCTTGAATAGAAAATGATTTGTCGGTAAGTAAGGAGAATTATAATGGAAGCAAAGAAAACATTACTCACCTATACAGGACTTAAGAAACTGGAAGATGAGCTTGAAAATTTAAAAGTTGTGAAAAGAAAAGAAGTAGCAGGAAAGATCAAAGAAGCCAGAGAACAGGGAGACCTTTCAGAGAACGCTGAGTACGATGCAGCAAAGGACGAGCAGCGTGATATCGAGGCACGTATCGAAGAACTTGAGAAAATCCTCAAGAATGCAGAAGTTGTAGTAGAAGATGACGTAGATCTTGATACCATCAACATCGGATGTACAGTAGATGTATATGATAAAGAATTTGAAGAGGAAATCGTATTTCAGCTGGTAGGTTCTACAGAAGCAAACAGCCTGGAAGGTAAGATTTCCAATGAATCTCCGGTAGGAAAAGCCCTGATCGGTAAGAAAGTCGGAGACGTAGTAGCAGTTGAGACACAGGCAGGAGTTATTGAGTACGAAGTACTGAAGATCAATCGTTCAGTATAAGATGGTATACAGCAGAGAGAAGGAGTGAAAAAAGTGGCAACACAGCAGAACAATGGACAGGAACAGGATTTGAATCATTTAAGAAAGGTGCGCCGTGAGAAACTTGCAGAACTGCAGGCAAACGGACAGAATCCTTTTGAGATCACAAAATATGACGTAACACATCACAGCCAGGAAGTGAAAGACAACTTTGATGAACTGGAAGGAAAACACGTTGTACTCGCAGGACGTATGATGTCCAAACGTGTGATGGGAAAAGCATCTTTCTGTAATGTGCAGGATTTACAGGGAAATATCCAGTCTTATGTAGCAAGAGACAGTATCGGAGAAGAAGAATATAAAGCATTCAAGAAGATGGATATCGGTGATATCGTAGGTCTTGAAGGAGAAGTATTCAAAACAAAGACAGGGGAGATTTCCATTCATGCATCTGCTGTAAAGCTTCTCTCAAAGAGTCTGCAGATCCTTCCGGAGAAGTTCCACGGACTGACAAATACAGATACCCGTTATCGTCAGAGATATGTGGATCTGATCATGAACCCGGAAGTAAAGGATACTTTTATTAAACGTTCCAAGATCCTTACCGCAATCCGTAAATATCTTGGAAATGAAGGCTTTATGGAAGTAGAGACTCCGATGCTTGTACAGAATGCCGGAGGAGCAGCTGCAAGACCGTTCGAGACACATTTCAACGCCCTGAACGAAGACCTGAAGCTCCGTATCTCTCTGGAACTTTATCTGAAGAGACTGATCGTTGGTGGTCTGGAAAGAGTATATGAGATTGGACGTGTATTCCGTAACGAAGGTCTTGATACAAGACATAACCCGGAATTCACTCTGATGGAACTTTATCAGGCATACACAGACTATCATGGCATGATGGATCTGACAGAGAACCTGTACCGTTTTGTTGCACAGGAAGTTCTTGGAACTACTCAGATTGTATATAAAGGAATCGAGATGGATCTCGGAAAGCCGTTCGAGCGTATCACAATGGTTGATGCTGTTAAGAAATATGCAGGTGTTGACTGGAACGAAGTAGAAACTCTTGAACAGGCAAGAGAACTTGCGAAAGCACACAATCTTGAATTTGAAGAAAGACATAAAAAAGGTGATATTCTGAATCTGTTCTTCGAAGAATATGTAGAAGAACACCTTCTTCAGCCGACATTCGTTATGGATCATCCGGTTGAGATTTCACCACTTACAAAGAAGAAACCGGAAAATCCGGACTATGTAGAACGTTTCGAGTTCTTCATGAACGGATGGGAAATGGCAAATGCATACTCAGAGCTGAATGACCCGATCGATCAGAGAGAACGCTTCAAAGCACAGGAAGAACTGCTTGCACAGGGTGATGATGAAGCCAACACAACAGATGAAGACTTCATGAACGCACTGGAAATTGGTATGCCGCCTACAGGTGGTATCGGATTCGGTATCGACCGTATGTGTATGCTGTTGACAGGGGCTGAGGCGATCAGAGATGTGCTGCTGTTCCCGACAATGAAGTCCTTAGATGGTGTAAATAAGAAAA
>UMHG01000344.1_pt1 | contig 10448 bp, 8 predicted proteins | sample 1965471 | NCBI WGS metagenome assembly UMHG01 (sample SAMEA4836092, study PRJEB28245) | human gut metagenome | biome: gut microbiome; material: fecal sample | place: Denmark | collected 2008
ACGCGCACCGCCAAATGTAGCTGTATGAGCGGCCACATCACCAAGGCCGGCTGCTGTCCTTGCGGCTCCTTTTGCCAGTCCGGTTGTAGCACGTCCAAGCCCCATCTTTGCAGCTTTTTCGGTTGCATACTTGACAATAGCCTTTGATGCAGGTTTTGTAACGGCCTGAATTGTTCCCATTCCGGCAATCATGTCAAGCATGAATGGAAGTGATTCTGCTGTCACTCCTCCGGCCTTGTATCCTCTTCCAAGGTCTCCTGAATAATACATCTGTGTAGCCGCATTGGTAACAAGAGCCTGCATAAGAGCATCTTCAGACGGTGAGAGTTCTTCTCCACGGTCTACTTTGTCCATAACCTTCTTAGCGGCATAGTAGTTCTTAAGGTCCTGCAATCCCATTGCCCATCCGTCCAGAGGTGCATCCTTAAATCCGCGTGCGAATCCGGAAAAGAAATTTGTATTTCCTTTCTTTTTCGCTTCGTTGGTTATATTCTGAGCCTGTTCTATAAGAGTTGATGCGTATTCAAGCTGCTTGTCAGCATCGTTCTGTTCACCTGCAAGGTAAGCCTGTGACATGGTTGAGAATATTCCACCTCCACCGGCAGACTTAACCCTCTGTTGTCTTTCCTCAACTCTCTGCTGGCGTGCGCTGTTGATAAGCTGCCTTACGCTGTCAATCTGTTCCTGATTCTTTGGCTTGAATACGTGTTCAAGTTCCTGCTTTTTCATGTACGGATCATTGGCCGCACGTTCAGCGAGCTGTATTCTCTGCTGTTCGTCCTGAACAATCCTTCCAGGAATATCGGCAGGCTTCTCTTCTGAAATCGTATTTTGCGGAAGAGGAAGAGTAGAAAGGTCATTTCCACGGCTTCTGAAATAATCAGGTATGTTATTCAGTATTCTTTCTTTTGTTTCAGCCCTCTGAGGATAAGAAGGCGACTGAACAGTAGTTACAACATTACCAGATTCTTCTTTTGCAGGAGGAATAGCGGATTCTCTTTGAACTTCGCCAGATATTCCGCTAACGAAGTTTTCATACGTGTCATTGAATCCGGTTTTGTCTCTCAGAACTTCATATACTTTCTTTCTCGCATCTTCACTCGTAGTCATGTCGTTGTCAAAATCCTCATAACTATCCATGAATCCTGTCTTGTTCTTAAGAATGTCGTATATCTTCTTTCTTGTGTCTGCGCTCATTATTCAATATCTTTTAGTGACCAACCGTTTTTATTGTTATCTCTAAGTGACCATCCTTGTTGTCTGTCATGAACCGGCCTTTTATCGTCTGTTGCGGTAAGAATAGCTTCTCTCATATCATCAATTGTCATTCCTTTCTTTGTCGGATCATTGAATTGTTGGGGGAAATATCCTATTCTTACACCTTCATTGTACATTCTTGCCACGTCTGTATCTTTGTTTAGGTCGTAAGTGACTGCACCGTCTTGGCCAAACTTCATCTTAGGATACTTCTTTTTCTTTCCTGATGATGAACCTGCATTACCGTTTCTCTTGGCTATCTCTTGCTGACGGTATTTCTCTCTTTCCATTGATGCTTCATTGTTCATCTTGGTACGCCCTGTAGCTGCGCCCTGATTGTATCTCGCAAGTTTCATCCTGAAATTATTCTTAACTCCTTCAAGTTCTTTAGCATCCTTAGCCTTACGCGCCTGCTTTTCAAGGTCGGCCGCCTTCTGCTTGTCTATAATACCAGCCTTAAGATTAGCCTGAATCTCTGCAAGGGTTTTGTCGCGTTCAAACTTAAGATTTATCTTATCCTTTTCTGCTTTTGCAGCTCTTTCAGCACGAGCTGTAGAAAGATTGTAGTTAAGCAATGTGTCGTTGTAAGAATCCCTCAGTCTGTCAATAGACTTATTGTATTGCTGGGTATTGCTCTTAATCGGGCTGAACATTCTGGCACCGGCAGCCGAAGAAACTGTTTGTCCGAAGAGATTTGCAAGATTCCCCCAGAACTCAGCGGCTCTCTGTCTTTTAAGCGAATCTTCGCTCTCCTGGTACCTTTCTCTGAGCAACGTTGTAAACACATCATCAGGAGTTGTAGGCTTCTTCTCGGTTTGTTCCTGCATTGCCTGATTTGTTGCTGCTCTCACCTGTTCTGCCGAAGAAACTGGTATAACAGGCTGTTCAACCTTGGTTTTATCAGGTTTTACGCCCTGATTGCTTCGTGAGAATTGAAAATTTGAAAAAGATTCGGGAGATTGTCCGTAATTTTCGAATTCAGGAAGCCTTGAAGTGTCTACAGACGGATTTTTCTTGATAAAATCGAAAAGTCCCATCATTTACCCCCTTTCTTCTTTCCCCATTCCTGCATGGAAAGAGCACTGCCTATAAGTCCTAGTCCGTTGCTCATAAGCTGGGCACCACCCTGCTCGTTCGCAGAAGACTGACCTAGTCTTGCCTGAAAGATGTTGTTCTGGTTCTGCTGGTCTATAGCTTCAACTTGCGCCTTTCTGGCTGTAGCCTGCGCTGCAAGTCCGGTTGCCGTTTCGTCCAGAATTTCATTGTTTGCCTGCTGTTGTGCTATTGCAGCTTCAGGAGTTGCACCGGTCACAACTGCAGTTGCCCTTGCTTCCTGATTCTGCTTTTTCAACGTGTTTTCCACTCTCTTCATGGCCGCCTGTGCTTCGGTAGAATCCATGTAATTCTGATAGTAGTTCCTGTTATACCATGCATTGTTCTTAGACTCCTGCTCGTCAATGAGCCTTTGTTGTTCCTTTGCCGCCTTGGCAGACTTGATTCCTCCGGCTATTCCGGATGCAAGTCCGCCTACGGCTCCTAATATAGCTCCAATCATACGCGTATAATTTATTTTGTGTCACACTGACAAAGTAAGCTAATTATCAGTATCATAAGTTGCGTAATTTGGTAATTGTAATTCTACACAAAGTTACAAACCTTGTAACTTCTTGTAACTTCGTATATCTTTGGGAATTAGAACATTATAAGCACTTATAAATGTTAAAAGTTACAAAATACATCATTTTTGTAACTGAGTTACAATATTAGTTACAGTTATGGGCGAAGAGAAGAATATTGCAAGAAGGAGCAGGGCAAAAAAAGTGAAGGAAATAGAGCACTCTGTTAAGCTGAATTACACTGATGAGGACCGTATTAAGGTTGTGCGGATGCTGATTGACAGCGGTATGAACTATTCAATAATGCACAAGAAGACAGGTATAAATACCAACACGATAAAGCAGTGGTATTACCGGTACAAGGGAGACATAGAATCAGCAAGCTCTACTCTTATCGCAGAGAAGGTAGAGATTGACTTCGCACGGGCCAAGCTTGAATTCCTTCAGAACCATTTCCATAAGATTAACTCCCTTGCTGACATTGCCATCAACAGGGCAATTGTTCTTTGTGATACTGAGACTGACATTAACAAGATAACCAAGCTGCTTGAAGTGATATCCAACCTTGTTGTGAAGTTCAACGAATCCAGCCAGGAACAGCAACAGAATTCAGGAACCACTATCAATCTAATTAAAGACAGCGTTTTACAGCTTAATCAGCTGAAGGAAGAACAGAGAAAAAAGATAATTGAGGTATCAGAAAATGAATAATTACTATATTTGCAAAAGTAAAAGCGTAGAAGACTTTTGTTCAAACAAACAGCCCCGACCGGATATGTATCAGGAAGGGGCTTTATTTTCACATCATATTCATTAATGACATACTTCTAAGTTCAACGAAGTCCTTGTAAAGTTCCGGCCTTATCACATAATCGCACACTCTCTTAATGCAGATGCTTGCCTGCCGGCTTCTTATCTTCGTGTAATACCTGATTACACCTTTGGATCTGTCGCTGTGGCCAAGGCAGTAGTTAATAACGCTGTCAGGCATGCAGATGTCGCTGGCAAACTGAGCGAAGCACTTCCTTGCAGAATAGAATACCACTCTTTCCTTTATGCCAAGCTCTTCTGCAAGGTCTGTTATCGCATAAGATACGTATTGTGAGAAATTGTGATAGGTGAAATTGTATCCGAAATCAAGCTTCCCATTAGGCTTCATCCATTCTCCTGTATACCTGTCAATACCTTCAGGCATTTCAAATACTATCACGTTCTCCTGCTGCGTCCTGCCGGCAGACTTTGTCCGGACGTATCTTACTTCCTTGTCGCGGAAATCAACATTCATTATGTCTATTAGGTTCATTCCTCCAAGCATGAAGGAAATCATGAACAAGTCTCTGGCCATCTTCTTTTTCTTCGTGTCAGGGCTTGAATTCATTATTCTAAGAAATGATTCAAGACTGAGTGTAACTTCTCTGACTGGTGAAGGAGATATTCTTACGGATGAAAAAGGATGAACGCTATATGATACCATCTGGTCTGATATTGCCTTGTTCACAATGACCTTAATGTGGCTTAGAATTGTGTTGATATAAGTCTGTGTCTTTCCTGACCTTCTAAGGTATTCAGAAAAGGATTTTACGAGAACAGGCGTAATATCTTCCATATCAATATCTCCCCTGCAGTAATCACAGAAGTATCTTGAAGAGCGTTCTATAAGCTTAGCATAAGAATTCCTTCCTTCTGACATAAGATAACTCACATACTCTCCGGATATTCCCTTGAATGTTACTTCTTCCCCATCCGGTCCTGACTTGATAATATCTCTAAGCTGCTCGCATGTGTACAAATCAGTGTTCTTTACATTATCGAGACGCTCCTCGTATATATCAAGCATATTCCTTAACTTCTTGTTAAGCTCACAGGCATCCGGGTGCCTTACTATCTTCCCGTTCTTTAGCTGTCCTGGATCGTTAAGAATGATTTTTGTGACGATGTAAGAAGTTACAGACTTGTGCCGGACCGCAATCCTAAGTTTGTGCGTTCCGTTTTTAAGCACTCTTTCTTTGATGATAACAGGATTGATTGTTGCCATAGTTGTGTCCTCCGACAAGGAAAATCCAGCGTTACTTTTTCAGGTACTTTTTTCCTTCCAAAAGTGGAAGAATTTTCCTTTTTTTTAATGGCATCCTGATTATTTTGATTCGTGTAAAGAAAATCAAATATCTGTATTTCAGGCTTTTATGAGAAGAGCCGAAAGCGGGACTCGAACCCGCGACTTACTCATTACGAATGAGTTACTCTACCAACTGAGTTATTTCGGCAACGTGTTTCGTTGAAAACGGTTGCAAAATTACTCTTTTCTTGAAACCTGCCAAATAAAAAAGAGATTTTTTTCCGAAAAACTACATTTTTCCAACGCGTACAACCTGTTTCCGCTACATCACAGGGGCATTTGACACATTATTACGTGTAATTTGTACAATAGTCCCTTGTCTGCCTTCTGACGATTTCCTACTTTTACCCGCAAAATGAAACATTACACTACCATGAAAAAGAAACTGATGATTTCACTGCTGGCACTGGCTTCACTGGGAGCCGGAGCACAAAACTTGCAAAAGGGAGACTACGGATACCTGTACTGCCACATGAGCGGACGAGGGGAATGGACGGCCTACGCCCTGAGCCGTGACGGCGTACACTTTCACGACCTGATTGATGGCGATCCCGTATACAATGTAGAAGAAATGTCAAAAATAGAGGGAGGAGCACGCGATGCCTTTATCTGCCGTACGTCCGACGGAAAGGGCTACCTGATGGTGACTACCGACATGAGCAACGCCAAGAGCCGCTCGTGGTTCAACTACGGCATCAACCTGCTGAAAAGTGACGACCTGATTCACTGGACTTCTACCACCTTCGACTTCCGCCAGGGACCGGGCATTTTCTGTGACCCTCAGTCGCCCGATGTCTATAAGGACTACAGCACCATCAAGCGCGTATGGGCACCGCAGATTTTCTGGGACCCTTCGTACGTATGGGCCGATGGCACGAAGGGCGGATACATGATATACTATTCACTGCTTAATCCGGCAGAAGACCAGTACGACCGTGTGTTCTATTCCTATGCCGACGCCACTTTTACACGTCTTACCAAGCCCCGCCTGCTGGTGGACTGGGGATATGCTACCATCGATGCCGACATCAACTATGTACCGGCCGACGGACTCTACCACATGCTCATCAAGAAAGAAGGAGGTACACCCGGCATCTTTGCCGCCACGGCCACGAAACTGACCGGCCCATACAAAATAAAGGATGAAAATGACTATGTGAAGTTTGAAGGCAACAAGAAGTGTGAGGGCTGCTCTGCCTTCCAGCTGGTGGGCGACTCTACCTGGCGCGTGGCCTACATCGAATACTCCTCCAAACCCAAAAGATACCGTATCTGCCAGGCCGATGAAAAACTCGCCAACTTCCACTCCCCCGTCACCATGGAGGGCGTGAAACATCCGCAGCACGGCTCGTTCATGCGGCTCACCGAAGAAGAATACAAGCGCCTGCAGGAATGGTCGGACAGCATCATGCGCGAAAGAGCCGCCCGTAACAGCGGAGAAAAGAAATAAAAAGAGGAAAATGAAATATTTTTGTAAAAACTTTTGGCAAACATCCTTTCATTTGAACAGAAAACATTATCTTTGCACTCCGAATTATGACGTGACAAAAGAGTTTGATGTATTACTGTATAACACATAGTAAAAAGAATAAGCGCACATTCGGAGTTCCGGCGGAATGGACAAATGCCGGAAGCTATTTCTTTTTTCTTTTATGTCACTTATTTCCTGAATATTTAAGATTTCCTATTTTATCAAACACCCGGAACTGCTTTTCGGCAAGTCCGGGCGTTTTTTCGTATATACGAGAGTAGAATAGAAAAAAATACAAGATATAAAGATTATTAGTAACAAGGTAATGAGAAATGTAACATTGATCCTCGACGACGGGAGCCGCTTCCATGGCAAGTCGTTCGGCTATGAGAAACCGGTAGCCGGTGAAGTAGTTTTCAACACGGCAATGACCGGATACCCCGAAAGCTTGACCGACCCTTCGTATGCCGGTCAGTTGATGACACTGACTTACCCGCTGGTAGGTAACTATGGTGTGCCTCCCTTCACGTTCGAAGCAAACGGACTGCCTACTTTCATGGAGAGCGAAAAAATCCATGCCGAAGCGATTATCGTAAGCGATTACAGTGAAAAATACTCTCACTGGAATGCTGTGGAAAGTCTGGGCGACTGGCTGAAACGCGAACAGATTCCGGGCATCACAGGCATCGACACACGCGAACTGACAAAGGTTTTGCGCGAGCATGGAGTGATGATGGGAAAAATCGTGTTCGACGATGAGCCGGACAACATTCCCGAAGCTACCTATGCAGGTGTGAACTACGTAGACAAGGTTTCTTGCAAGGAAGTGATTCGCTACAACGAAGGCGAAGGCAAGAAAAAAGTTGTGCTGGTAGACTGTGGCGTGAAATCAAACATTATCCGTTGCCTGCTCAAGCGCGACGTGGAAATCATCCGCGTGCCTTGGAACTACGACTTCAACTCTCTGCAGTTCGACGGTCTGTTCATCTCCAACGGTCCGGGCGACCCTGACACCTGCGATGCAGCCGTGCAGAACATCCGCAAGGCCATGCAAAACGAAAAACTTCCTATCTTCGGTATCTGTATGGGTAACCAGCTGCTTTCAAAGGCAGGAGGTGCCAAAATCTACAAACTGAAATACGGTCACCGCAGCCATAACCAGCCGGTACGCATGGTAGGCACGGAAAAGTGTTTCATCACCTCGCAGAACCACGGTTATGCCGTAGACAACAACACACTGGGAGCCGACTGGGAACCGCTCTTCATCAACATGAACGACGGTTCGAACGAAGGTATCCGCCACAAGAAGAACCCCTGGTTCTCGGCTCAGTTCCATCCGGAAGCTGCCAGCGGTCCTACCGACACGGAATTCCTGTTCGATGAGTTTGTAAAGTTGCTGTAATCCACTAAAAAACAAAGAAGACAATGAAAGAAAACATAAAGAAAGTATTGCTGTTAGGTTCAGGAGCCCTGAAAATCGGTGAAGCAGGCGAATTCGACTACTCCGGCTCGCAGGCTCTGAAAGCACTGAAGGAAGAAGGTATCGAAACCATCCTGATTAACCCGAACATCGCCACCGTGCAGACTTCGGAAGGTGTGGCAGACAAAATCTACTTCTTGCCCGTTACTCCGTATTTCGTAGAAAAGGTCATCGACAAGGAACGTCCCGACGGCGTGCTGCTGTCATTCGGTGGACAGACTGCCTTGAACTGCGGTGTGGCTCTCTACAAAGCTGGTGTGTTCGAGAAATACAACACCCGCGTACTGGGTACTCCGGTGCAGGCCATCATGGATACAGAAGACCGTGAGCTCTTCGTACAGAAACTGGACGAAATCAACGTGAAGACCATCAAGAGTGAGGCAGTAGAAAACATTGAAGATGCCCGCCGCGCAGCAAAGGAACTGGGTTATCCGGTCATCATCCGTGCAGCCTACGCGCTGGGAGGTCTGGGTTCAGGTTTCTGCGACAACGAAGAAGAACTGAACGTACTGGCCGAAAAAGCGTTCTCTTTCTCTCCGCAGGTGCTGGTAGAAAAGAGTCTGAAAGGCTGGAAGGAAGTGGAATACGAAGTAGTGCGCGACCGTTTCGACAACTGTATCACGGTCTGCAACATGGAAAACTTCGACCCGCTGGGTATCCACACCGGTGAGTCTATCGTTATCGCTCCGTCACAGACACTGACCAACAGCGAATACCACAAACTGCGTGAACTGGCCATCCGCATCATCCGTCACATCGGTATCGTGGGTGAATGTAACGTACAGTACGCGTTTGACCCTGAATCAGAAGACTACCGCGTAATCGAGGTAAATGCCCGTCTGAGCCGTTCTTCTGCACTGGCTTCTAAGGCTACAGGTTATCCTTTGGCTTTCGTTGCAGCTAAGTTGGGATTGGGCTACGGACTGTTCGACCTGAAGAACTCGGTAACTAAAACAACTTCTGCCTTCTTCGAACCGGCACTGGACTACTGCGTATGTAAGATTCCTCGCTGGGACTTGGGTAAGTTCCACGGCGTAGACCGCGAACTGGGCTCCAGCATGAAGTCGGTAGGTGAAGTCATGGCCATCGGACGTACCTTCGAAGAAGCCATCCAGAAAGGTCTTCGTATGATTGGTCAGGGCATGCACGGTTTCGTGGAAAACAAGGAGCTGGTTATCGAAGACATCGACAAAGCACTGCGCGAACCGACTGACAAACGTATCTTCGTCATCTCAAAGGCTATGCGTGCAGGCTACACAGTAGACCAGATTCACGACCTCACCAAGATTGACAAGTGGTTCCTCGACAAGCTGATGAACATCATGCAGACTTCAAAGGAACTCCACGAGTGGGGCAACAACCATACACAGCTTTCACAGCTTCCAAACGAGCTGCTCTACAAGGCAAAACGTCAGGGATTCTCTGACTTCCAGGTGGCACGTGCCATCGGCTACGAAGGCGATATGGAAGACGGTATCCTGGAAATCCGTAACCACCGTAAGAGTGTAGGCATCGTGCCGGTAGTAAAACAGATTGACACGCTGGCAGCCGAATATCCGGCACAGACCAACTACCTGTACCTGACTTACAGCGGCGTGGCCAACGATGTACACTACCTGGGCGACCACAAGAGTATCGTCGTACTGGGTTCAGGTGCTTACCGTATCGGTTCATCCGTAGAGTTCGACTGGTGCGGCGTACAGGCACTGAACACCATCCGCAAGGAAGGCTACCGCTCAGTAATGATCAACTACAACCCTGAAACCGTATCGACCGACTACGATATGTGCGACCGTCTGTACTTCGACGAACTGACTTTCGAACGTGTGATGGATATCCTCGACCTGGAAAACCCGCACGGAGTCATCGTATCTACCGGCGGACAGATTCCGAACAACCTGGCATTGCGCCTGGATGCACAGAAGGTAAACATCCTGGGAACTTCTGCCAAGAGCATCGACAACGCTGAAGACCGCGACAAGTTCTCGGCTATGCTCGACCGTATCGGCGTAGACCAGCCTGAATGGAGCGCACTGACTTCAATGGAAGACATCAACGCATTTATCGAAAAGGTAGGCTTCCCTGTATTGGTTCGTCCGTCATACGTGCTTTCTGGTGCAGCCATGAACGTATGTTCTAACCAGGAAGAGCTGGAACGCTTCCTGCAGCTGGCCGCTAACGTATCGAAGAAGCATCCGGTAGTAGTAAGCCAGTTCATCGAACACGCCAAGGAAGTAGAAATGGACGCCGTGGCACAGAACGGTGAAATCGTAGCTTACGCCATCTCTGAACACATCGAATTTGCCGGTGTACACTCAGGTGACGCTACCATCCAGTTCCCGCCGCAGAAACTGTACGTAGAAACCGTACGTCGCATCAAGCGTATCTCTCGTCAGATTGCGAAAGAGCTGAACATCTCTGGTCCGTTCAACATCCAGTTCCTGGCTCGTGAAAACGACATCAAGGTAATCGAATGTAACCTGCGTGCCAGCCGTTCGTTCCCGTTCG
>UMHG01070755.1_pt1 | contig 10408 bp, 10 predicted proteins | sample 1965471 | NCBI WGS metagenome assembly UMHG01 (sample SAMEA4836092, study PRJEB28245) | human gut metagenome | biome: gut microbiome; material: fecal sample | place: Denmark | collected 2008
CTTCCATAACAAATAATTTTTATTTAGGTTGTTAGAATTTGAAATCTTGCCCGCGTCCGTTTTTGACGCACACAAAAGTAATCCTAATATTTTAAAAAACATAATTATTTGAACGAAATATCTTCGAAAAATCTTACATGAACGGCCTTTACCGCTATTCGGGACGGCCTTTTCCTCTGTTGGAACCCGCTTTGGCCCGTACCGCTTCGCTGCCGTAGACAGACTTCGGGCCGAAAACCCCGTGAAAAATTAGCGCGAAAGGCAAAAAATCGTTATCTTCGCTGCAAAACAACGGCTATGAAACGTATTTTCCTCGCATTGTTTCTGCTGTCGTGGACGCTGGGCGCCGCATCGCAGAATGTCGCATTGGGTGAAAAGACGCCCGATTTGAAAGTCAAATCGTGGCTGGACGATCGTATGCCGGTACCGGGGAGGACTTTTCTGCTCGTCTTTTTCCACTCCACGAGCCGGCCGGCCGTCGAATCGCTCGCGCATTTGCAGGAGTTGGGGCGGAAGTTCGGCGATCGGGTCAACGTCGTGGTCGTCGTCAGGGAGAGTCCGGAGGCCGTCGGCGGGATCGTCCGCCCGTATGCCGAGGGTAATCTGACGGTGGCTTTCGACGACAGCGGCCGCAGTTTCGCCGCCTACGACGTCCAATACCTGCCTTTCGGGGTGCTGGTTTCGGCCAAAGGCCGTGCGCTGTGGATGGGAAATCCGCGTCAACTGACCGAAGCGATACTTGATTCAAACCTTTAAAATAACATGAGTTTCACGAAAATAGATCACTACGAAAAAGAGTATGTCGACCATCATCACGATTCGGCCCTTTCCGTAACGGAAGGCGTCGCCGATCAGCCGATCGTCAACCCGTATTTCGTTCGTAAGAAGAAACACCGTCTCTCGACCGAGGAGTATGTGAAGGGCATTCTGGAGGGTAACATTACTACGCTGTCGCAGGCCATCACGCTCATCGAAAGCAGCAACCCCGATCATTATGCGCAGGCGCAGGAGATCATCGAACGCTGCCTGCCCCATGCCGGCCGGTCGGTGCGCATCGGCATCACCGGCGTGCCGGGCGCGGGTAAGTCGACCTTCATCGAGGCGATCGGCAACATGGTCACCTCGCTGCGCCACAAGCTGGCCGTGCTGGCCATCGATCCCAGTTCGGAACGTAGCGGCGGTTCGATCTTGGGCGACAAGACGCGCATGGAGAGCATCTCGGCCAACCCCGACGTCTTCATCCGTCCTTCGCCGTCGGCTGGTTCGCTGGGCGGCGTGGCGCGCAAGACGCGCGAGACGATCGTGTTGTGCGAGGCGGCGGGCTTCGACGTGATCTTCATCGAGACGGTGGGCGTGGGCCAGTCTGAAACGGCCGTGCATTCGATGGTCGACCTGTTCATGCTGTTGCAGATTTCGGGCGCCGGCGACGAATTGCAGGGCATCAAGCGCGGGATCATGGAGATGGCCGACCTCATGGTGATAACCAAAGCCGACGGCGAGAATATCCACAAGGCCGAGCTGGCGAAGACGCAGTTCGAGAGTGCGTTGCGGCTCTTCCCGCTTCCCGAGTCGGAGTGGCGTCCCCGGGTCTATACCTGTTCGGCCGTTTCGGGCGCGGGACTCGAAGAGGTGTGGAAGGGTGTCGAGGAGTTTCTGGACCATACGCAGGGCAACGGTTTTTTCCGGCACAACCGCAATCGGCAAAACAAGTACTGGATGTACGAGACGATCGACGAAACGCTGAAAAACAGTTTCTACCGCGACCCGCGCATCGAGGCCGAGATCTCCGTGCTCGAAGGACAGGTGCTCGACGACAAGATCAGTTCGTTCATCGCCGCCAAGCGGCTGCTCGACCTCTATTTCGGGGGAAAGGCGGAATGACGCACGGCTGCCGCAGCCGAAATGATCGCCGACGCATCCGCCCCGTTCAGGAGGCGGATGCGCTGTTTTCGGCCGTTCGAGGTGAGGGTATTTCCGGCCTGCGGCGGTTCCGTCCGTCGTGCGTAGCGGAGCTCCGGCGGAAGCCGCTGTGCGGTGTCTTTTGCAGAGCGCTTCCCGAAATTGCAGACCCGAAGCGGATAAATCCGTTTATTTTTAGACCGATGTTGTCGTTTTGGAAAATTATTACTAACTTTGCGCACCCGTAAAAGCGGGAATTGGATCAATTTAACAACAAGTATTAATTAAACGTAAACAAAGTGGATTCATTAAGCTACAAAACAATCTCGGCGAATGCAGCTACCGTCACCAAGGAGTGGGTGGTGATAGATGCGACGAACGAGGTGTTGGGACGTCTTGCTTCGCAGATCGCCAAGATCCTCCGCGGCAAGAACAAGCCCGGCTACACGCCCCACGTCGATTGCGGTGACTACGTCATCGTCGTCAATGCGGAGAAAGTGAAGCTCACGGGCGACAAACTGACCGAAAAGGTCTATGTACGACACACGGGTTATCCCGGCGGCCAGCGTTTCGCGACCGCTCAGGACTACCTGAAGAAGAAGCCTGAGTTCGTGATCGAAGAGGCCGTTCGCGGTATGCTTCCCAAAACCCGTCTGGGCGAGGCTATCTTCAAGAACCTCAAGGTGTATGCCGGTGCGGAGCATCCCCATGCTGCGCAGAACCCCAAAGCAATTAAGTTGAACGAGATTAAGTAAGAAGAGTATGGAAATTGTAAACACCGTAGGCCGACGTAAAGCCGCTGTCGCCCGCGTTTTCGTAAAGCCGGGCAAAGGTCAGATTACAATCAACCGTAAGGCGCTCGAAACATACTTCCCGCTCGATATCCTGCAATTTCAGGTGAAGCAGCCCCTGCTGGCCACCAACACCGTCGAAAACTACGACATCGTCATCAATCTCGATGGCGGCGGGATCAAGGGACAGGCCGAGGCCGCTCGTCTGGGTATCGCACGCGCATTGTGCGAGATCGACGCGGAGATGCGTCCGGTACTGAAAAAGGCCGGATTCCTCACCCGCGACCCACGTGAGGTTGAGCGTAAGAAGCCGGGACAGCCGGGCGCACGTCGCAAGTTCCAGTTCAGTAAGCGTTAATCCTTACCGGACGGATTTTCGGCATGCACGACGCGGGTTCCAAATCCGCAAGACCACATATTATTATATATATATGTCTACTTGCAGATTGCCCCGTCGCGGAAAACTTCGCGGATTGGCTTGTGCCACTACCGGGGAGTTGATACAAAGAGAATTAAAATTAAAAAAGACGAATTGAAATGTCACGTACAGATTTTAATACATTGTTGGAGGCCGGCGCACACTTCGGTCACTTGAAGCGTAAGTGGAACCCCAAAATGGCTCCCTACATCTTCATGGAGAAGAACGGCATTCACATCATCGACCTGCACAAGACCGTGATCAAGATCGATGAGGCCGCTGCGGCTATCAAGCAGATCGCCAAGAGCGGTCGCCGCGTGCTGTTCGTAGCCACCAAGAAACAAGCCAAGGATATTGTTGCCGAAAAGGTGGCGGCTATCGGTATGCCCTACGTTACCGAACGTTGGGCAGGCGGTATGCTTACCAATTTCCCCACGATACGCAAAGCCGTCAAGAAGATGGCGACCATCGACAAGATGACCGCCGACGGCACATTCAACAATTTCTCCAAGCGCGAGAAGCTTCAGATCGAGCGTCAGCGTGCGAAATTGGAGAAGAACCTCGGCTCCATCGCCGACCTGACCCGTCTTCCGGCAGCCCTGTTCGTGGTCGACGTGATGAAGGAGTCCAATGCGGTCAAAGAGGCCAAACGATTGAATATCCCCGTATTTGCAATAGTAGATACTTGTTGTGATCCAACCGACATCGATTACGTTATTCCTGCAAATGACGATGCGTCGAATTCAATCGCCGTGATTCTGACCGCCATCTGCGCCGCTGTGGCCGAGGGTACGGAGGAGCGCCGTCTCGAAAAGGAGAAGGAGGCTCAGGAGGGTATCGTCTCCGAAGAGGAGGGTGCACCCAAGAAGGAGGGCAAACCCCGCATCAAGAAGGCCGTCAAAGCTACGATCGACGCCGAAGAGGCTGCCGTAGCAGAGGTCGTGGCTGCCACCGAGCAGGCTGCAACTGCCGCTGCCGAGGTCGTCGAAGCAGCGGCCGAGAAGGTCGAGGCTGCCGCCGAGGCACAGGCCGAGTAATGCCCGATGAATACAGTAACCACACTTTATTAAAGAAAGGATAATTATGGAAATCAAAGCTGCTGATGTAATGAAGCTCCGCAAGATGACCGGTGCCGGCATGATGGATTGCAAGAATGCACTCATGGAGGCCGAAGGCGATTTTGCGCGCGCTCAGGACATCATCCGTGAGAAGGGTAAGCTGGTCGTTGCCAAACGTGCCGAGCGCAACGCTTCGGAGGGTGTCGTCGTAACGCGCATCGTGGGCACGAAAGCCTACATGCTGTGTCTCGCCTGCGAGACCGACTTCGTTGCTCAGAATGCCGAGTTCGCTGCTTCGGCCAATGCGATGATCGACATCGCCGTTGCCGCCGATGCTGCCGACAAGGATACGCTGATGGCCGTGAAGAACGCAGAGGGACGCACCGTCGAAGAGATGGTGACCGAGAAATCGGGACAGACCGGCGAGAAGGTCGAAATGGCCTATTACGCCCGTATCGAGGCTCCCTATTGCCACTCATACGTTCACTTCAACAAGAAGCTGGGTACGATTCTGGGCTTCAACAAGGTCGTTCCGGAGGAGGTGGCCCATGCGGTAGCCATGCAGGCTACGGCGATGGCTCCCATCGCGATCGACGTGGCCGATTGCCCGGCCGACGTAGTCGCACATGAGCGCCAGATCGCCATCGAGGCGATGAAGCAGGATCCGAAGAACGCAGGCAAGCCCGAGGCCATTCTCGAAAAGATCGCCGAAGGCAAGATGCGCAAGTTCTTCGAGGAGAACACACTGCTGAATCAGGTGTTGGTCGGTGAAAAGAAGACCATCGCCCAGTATATCCACGAAGCGGACAAGGAGGCTACCGTTGTCGCTTACAAGCGCTTCGCGCTCGAATCGTAAACGATTCTTTTTCCGAGAATGACGGCCGATCCAATTTGGATCGGCCGTTTTCGTGTATCCGGTGCGGCGGTATATGGTGTTACGGCCTTTTATACGGTGCGGGTATTGTTTTCCGAATCGACCGGGGCGGGGTCGCGGGATTCTTTCAGTGTTATCGGTCGGGGAGAGTGGCAGTTGCGGTACTTCTGTGCTTTCGTTCTGTACGGGGAGATAACAATCTTCCGCTTGGATAGGCTGCACCTCGGCAAATCCCAAATAAATTTGGATCAGCCCTCGGCTTGCACGACTTTGCGGGGACAAGCCCCGCTTAGATAGGCTGCGCCTCGGCAAAATACAAACAAGTTTGTTTTTGCCCTCGGCTTGCACTATCTTTGTCGAACCGAGAACCGTTTGTATCACTTCGGTTCGTAAAAACCGGATCGAGACCGAATTATGAAACGAATCGTACTTATCGGGGCCTTCGCCGTATCGTCCCTGTTGCCCCTCGGGGCGCAAAACGACGGCGGAATCAGCGACGGGATGTTGCAGCGGATACGTGCCTCCTACGAGGATACGCCTGCCGACCGCGCGCTGCGCAATGCGATCTGCAACAACGATATTCGCAAGCTGGTCGTCAACCAGCCGAATCAGGGCGAAATCGACACCTATTTTTCGCATCGGGTACCGTCGAAAGGCGTCACCGACCAGCAGCAGTCGGGCCGTTGCTGGCTCTTCTCAGGTCTGAACGTGTTGCGCGCCCGCATGATTGTGCGCTACGGACTGGGGGCCTTCGAGTTTTCGCAGAACTACTGTTTTTTCTGGGATCAGCTGGAGAAGGCGAACCTCTTCCTGCAAGGGGTTATCGACACCCGCGACGCACCGCGCGAGGATCGGACGGTCGAGTGGCTGTTCAAGAACCCGCTCAGCGACGGCGGCCAGTTTACCGGGGTTGCGGATATCGTGGGCAAGTACGGGCTGGTGCCTAAGGAGGCGATGCCCGAAACGTACAGCAGCGAGCACACCGCCCAGATGGCCTCCTTGCTGAAACTCAAATTGCGCGAATACGGGCTTTCGTTGCGTGAAGCCGCCCGCGACGGTGCGGAGAAGGCCGAACTCGAAAGCCGCAAGACGGAGATGCTGGGGGTGATCTACCGGATGCTCGTGCTCAATCTGGGCGAGCCGCCCGTGCGCTTCACGTGGACGCGGCGCGATGCCGAGGGGCGTCCGGTCGATACGCGCGAATACACGCCGAGGTCGTTTTTCGAAACCTATGTCGCCGACGATCTCACGGGCAACTATGTCATGCTGATGAACGATCCCACGCGCGACTATTACAAGTGCTATGAAATCGACTACGACCGTCATGTCTACGACGGCCGCAACTGGACCTATGTGAACCTGCCGGTCGAGGAGATCAAGCGGATGGCCGTTGCGTCGATTCGCGACAGCACGATGATGTATTTCTCGTGCGACGTAGGCAAGTTCCTCGACTCGGGGCGCGGTCTGCTCGACGTGGATAATTTCGACTACGAATCGCTCATGGGCACCACCTTCGGCATGGACAAACGCCGTCGCGTGGAGAGTTTCGCCAGCGGATCGAGCCATGCCATGACGCTTGTGGCCGTCGACCTCGATGCCGACGGGCGGCCGAAGAAGTGGATGGTGGAGAACAGCTGGGGGCCGTCGAGCGGTTACAAGGGGCATCTGATCATGACCGACCGCTGGTTCGATGAATATATGTTCCGCCTGGTGGTCGAGCGAAAATACGTGCCGCAGCGCGTGCTCGACGTCCTGAAACAGAAGCCTGTCCGCCTGCCGGCGTGGGATCCGATGTTCGCCGACGAAGAGTAAGAGAGAAGCGGGGCCGACAATCGGTTCCGCTTTTTATTTGCGGCAGATGCGGCGCAGGATCGCCAGCGGATAGCGGCGCAGCGGGCGGAGGCGCATCCACCGTTCGGCCAGCCAGAGGTGCAGCCGTCCGCAGTCGACGATGCCGTAAATTCGCTCGCGGGGTATCGTCTCGGTCCCTACGGTGTTGCCGTCGCCCAGCAGGGTCACGCGCTCGTCGCCGACCGTGAGGATACGGTGGACGACGAAATGGCCGTTGTCGGTTTCGCCCAGCACCACGTGTCCGCGCCGCAGATCGCCTTCGCGCAGGGGGCGAAGCGTGATGCGGCTGCCGCTTCGGAAGAAGGGCAGCATACTCTGGCCCAATACGCGGACGACGACTTCGCGTCCCGCGAGCAGTTGGTCGCGGGTTTCCGCAAAGAGCATACGGTTGGGAACGGTGCGTTTCATCGGTCGGCGATCGTCGTTTCGAACGAGAGCCGTGCGGCGTCGGCGTCGGGCAGGCACTCCAACTGGTAGACCGGCACGCGGGCGATCAGTTGCGAGAGCGTGTCGCAGATATTGTCCTGCAATTGTGCGTCGTAGGCGAATGCCGGCGGGCACGAGGGGAGCAGCGCGCCGATCGCCCGGACGACCGGCAGTCGGGCGATCCGGTTGTGCGGAGCCTGGGCCAATCGCACGAATGCGGCGATGGGGTAGCTCTCGTTGCGGTAACAGGGTGTTTTCCCGCTCCACGGCGACCCGAAGACGGTCGGCACGCCTTCGACGACGCGCACGATCGGCGAGTCGTCGTTGAGCAGTTGCGCACCGGGAATGTGTTCGCGCCACAGGCGCGTATGGGTGCTCTTCCCGGTTCCCGACTCACCCAGGAAGAGAACGGCGCGGCCCGAGTGGACGATCACCGACGAGTGGATGGCGATGCTGTGCGGGTTGTGGGCGATGCCGAAGCTCATCCACAGCCCGAATCGCAGCAGCGAGGGGTCGGGGCGGCCGTCGGCTGCGACGTTGCTCCGCACGAGCGGGTCGCCGTCGGCTTTGGCGAAGAGCACCGGTCGTTGCCCGGGTGCGGTCATGTAGAAGAGCCGGCCGCCGTCGTAACGCCCGAAGTGGCAGTCGGCGACCGCCTCGTCGAAATCGAATCGGTCGAGTTCGCGGTAGCCGGCGAAGTCGTCGAGCGTCAGCGGTTCTGCCGGCGACAGCCTTATAAGCGGCTCGGTTGCCGCACCGCAGGTCGTTTCGAAGGGCTTGAATCCGTTCAGCCCGCCTTCGCGCACGAGGTCGAGGTGTTCGCTGCGGATCAGGTCTTGTGCTACGAGATAGTCCATATCTATGCTGTTTTTTCTCCCAGGGTGATGATGCGGTCGCAATAGTCCAACGAACTTTCGCGGTGGGCGACGACGATGATCGTCAACTCGCGGTTGGCCTTCGACAACTCCTCGATAGCGCGGTTGATCCGCTCCTCGGTGCGGTTGTCGAGCGCCGAGGTCGCTTCGTCGAAAAAGAGGATATCGGCCTGCTTGTAGAGTGCGCGGGCGATGCCGAGCCGCTGGCGTTGCCCGCCCGAGAGCCGGCAGCCGCATTCGCCGATCGGGGTCTCCATTCCCTGCGGCAGCGTGTCGATGAACTCTTTGAGTTTGGCCGTTTCCAATGCCTGCGCCGCACGTCGGCGGTCGATCCGGTCGGGGTCGCAGCCCAGCGCCACGTTCTGCATGAAGGAACTGTCGGCGATGAAGACGCTCTGCGAAACGTATCCGATGGTGTTCTGCCATTTGCGGAGATTCGTTTCGTCGAGCGGCCGGCCGTCGATGGTGATGCGGCCCGCCGTGGGGCGGTAGAAGCCCAGCAGGATGTTGAACAGCGTCGTCTTTCCCACGCCCGACGCACCCCGTATGCCGATGCGCTCGCCCTTGCGGATCGTGAGCGACAGATCGTGCAGTATGTCGCGGTCGGGTGCGTCGTCGAAGTGGAACGAAAGCCCTTCGATTCGGATTTCCCGCTCGAATGGCATCCGTTCCTGTGTCGTGTCGATCCCTGCGGGCGTATCGTAGAGCCGTGCGTCGCGCAGCACGTCGATCGTGTAACGGTTGTAACGCAGCGACGTCCACGCCCCCATGATGCTGCGCACCGAGGGCATGATGCGCAATGCAGCGACGGCGAAGATGCCGAACAGCAGTTTCATTTGCGTGTTGTCCGTTCCGGCGCAGAACGCCACGAGGACGGCCATGCCGACGGCCAGTCCCACTTCGGTGAACATCGGGGGAAGCGCGGCGATCGTGGCGTTGCGCTGCCGCACGCGGATGATTTCATCCATCGAGCGGTCGAAGTCGCTCAGCATCGCGGGATAGGCGCCCGCGATTTCCAGGTCGGCATAGCCGCGGAAGGTCTCGATCACGGTGCGCGACTTGCGTCGCTGCGCACGGTTCTCCTCCTCGCCGTAGCGGTTCAGGCGTTGCCGTACCAAGTAGTAGTAGAGCGCTACGGAAGGTACGAAGATAGCGAGCGTCAGCAGCGCTACGAGCGGATTGTAAATCGCCAGCGACCCGAATAGCAGGGCGAAGAGCACCGCTTCGCTGGCCATGGCGGCCACGGGCATCAGCACGCCCGTGACGAAGGTGAGGCACACGACGTTGACGTTGCGCGCCAAAACCGCCGAATTGGAGCTTTTGATGAATCCCAACCCCCGGTTGCGGTAGTCGACGTAAAGCCGGCGCGAAAGTTCCCGATAGAGGTCGTAGATGAAGTTACGCTCGATTTTGTACAGGGCCAGATTGGCGAGGCTTTTGAACAGGATCACCGCCACGACACAGGCGCATACCGTGAGGATGAACGTGCGGTCGCTCGTGAATCCTCCGAAGTCGTAGAGCGCTGCCAGCCACCGGTTGGAGCGGATGCCTTCCGTGTCGAGGATGATGACGAGCACGGGAATCAGCACGGCCAGCCCCGCGAAGTTGAGCAATGCGCGCGTGAAGACGCTGAGCGTCACCCCTAAACTTCTCCGGCGGAACCGGTGCGGAATAATATCGAGAAACGGCGGTTTCATCTGATACAAAGATAGTGCAAGCCGAGCGCAAAAGCAAACGGAGTTTGCGATTTTGCCGAGGCGCCGCCTATCTAAGCGGAGGCTTGTCCTCCGCAAAGCGTGCAAGCCGGACGCAGAACCAAATTTATTTGGGATTTGCCGAGGCGCCGCGCGAGCCGAAGCCTCCGCCCGCGGAGGCCCGCTACTGTGGGCGTGTTCCGCAGGCTCCGACCCGCAGAATCAGCAACACAGCCAATTTGCGTGGGGCCATTCATGGAAAATAACTAATCATGGTTCGCGTAGCGCACCTCTATGCTGCATCGTCTGTAAAACGGCGATGTCGAAGTTGTAGTAGTTGTTGTTGTGATACGAGGTGTGCGAAACATTATCGATCAGTTTCTCATAATTCCGCACCGTCGGCACCAGATCGAACGTATCGGTCCGTATACCGTACGCCAGCAATGCTTTCGAGGCGAATATTTCGGGCGGGATATTGTCGAAGGCATCCCTATCTTTATCGTTGCGTTCGAGCCGGAACAG
>UMHG01065702.1_pt1 | contig 10350 bp, 11 predicted proteins | sample 1965471 | NCBI WGS metagenome assembly UMHG01 (sample SAMEA4836092, study PRJEB28245) | human gut metagenome | biome: gut microbiome; material: fecal sample | place: Denmark | collected 2008
TTTCAACTGGAATATTGGCGCACTTTTCAATTAGTATCTACACGCGCAGCAGGATGTTCATTGCCAGTTCCTGTGCACCCTCGGTGGGATAGCCGTCAAGCCGTGCCTGTTCATACGTTTCGGCGGCGCGGTCGGCACGCTCACGGATAAAGGCGGTATCCGATGCCTGTTCAAACTTATTGTTGCGGAGGTAGTCCAGCAGGTACAGACCATAATAGGAAAAATCGGTCTGAACCTCGTTTTTTTTCTTGTTGTTCATTACTTTGGAATTTAGTGGATTGATAATGATTAGGATAATCGTCTGAAAGGAGAAGAAAAAGGCACCCGGTATCCCTCCGAGTGCCACCACTAAATCCAAAGTATGAGTGTAATCCGGTATCGAAGAACAATCCATTACTCTGAACCAGTGGCAAAGTTAATATTATTTCTTCCGTCCTGAAAATTTCTTTGTCGTTTTCTTTTCAGGGAACACGAAAGTCGTGTTAAACTCCCCGTCAAAGGCAACGATGGCATCGAAACTCTTACCCTGCTTGCTCTTGAAGCCCTTGAGCGGCTTCGTGTGTCCGTCGGTGAGCAGGTCTTTGATCTCCTCGTCGGAGAGGGTACGGTTTGCCTTCAGACGGAACACGGGGAGTCCGCACTCCGCATTGTCACAGCGTACCACCTTGCCGTAGAACCGCATTGTTCCCGTTCCGCACTTGGGACATTTGCAGCCGGAATCCTTGCGGGCGAAAAGCTTGTCGCACGAGAGCAGTTCCGAGGTAATCTCCCTCGTGTACGCCTCTATCTCCTTGCGGAAGGTATCGGCGGGCAGTTCCCCGCGCTCGATGCGTGCCAGTTCCTTTTCCCATTCGCCTGTCAGGGCGACATCGGCGATGCGCATCGTCTTCACGACCGAATACAGCGCAAGCCCTTTTTCGGTAGGCACGAGCGATTTCTTGCAGCGTTCCATGTAGCCGCGCTTGAATAGCGTTTCGATAATCGCCGCACGGGTGGCGGGCGTGCCGATGCCGCAGTCCTTCAATGCCTGACGGAGCGCGTCGTCCTCAATCTCCTTGCCTGCTGTTTCCATAGCCGAAAGCAAGGTCGCTTCGGTGTGCAACGGCTTGGGTTTGGTCTTTCCCTCCGTGATCGAGCAGCCTTTCAGTGTCAGCGTGTCGCCTTCCTGCCAGTTGGGGATGGAGATTTCCTCCTTGTCCTCCTCGCCATAGACCGCACGCCATCCGGCTTGCCTGATGACACTGCCTTTTACCGTGAACTCCGCTCCGGCACACTCCGCTGTAACGGTAGTGGTGTCCTTGATACATTTCTCCGAGAAAGCCTCTATCATGCGTCCGGCTATCATCTGATAGACGGTGTTGTCCTCTTTGGAGAGGAACAGCGGCTTCTCGCCCGTAACAAGCAGGGCGTGGTGGTCGGTCACTTTGCCGCCGTCCACACTGCGTCGTGTGGGTCCGGCTTTCTTCTGCACCTTGCCTTTCCATTCGGGCATCGCACCGATGAAGGCAAGCAGTTTGGGAATTTCGGCAAACACGTCGTCGGGGATGTAGCGGCTTCCCGTTCTCGGATAGGTGACGAGTTTCTTCTCGTAGAGCTTCTGTGCGATTTCAAGCGTCTGCTCCGCCGTGAAGCCATGCTTGGCGTTGGCCTCTTTCTGGAGCGTGGTCAGGTCATACAGAAGCGGTGTGTCTTCTGTTTTCTCCTTGCGTTCGGCTTTCGTGACGGTGGCTGTGCCTGCTTCCTTTACCTTATTATATAGTGCTGTCGCAGGTTCTTTCTCTTTCCATTTCCCGGAAGAGGATAATTTCACCGTTCCGTCATTGCTTCCGTCCACGGCGATATGGAGCTGCCAGAAGGCTTCGGGCGTGAAACGGCGGTTTTCCCAGTAACGTTCACACACCATTCCCAATGTGGGGGTCTGCACACGTCCGACGGAGTATGTGCCGTGTCCGGCGGCGATGGTGAGTGCCTGCGTGCCGTTGATGCCCACGAGCCAGTCGGATTCGCTCCGTGCTTTGGCAGCAAGGTAGAGGTTGTCGTACTTGTCGCCCGCTTCAAGGTTTCGCAAGCCCTCCCGGATGGCCTTGTCGGTAAGCGAGCTTATCCAAAGGCGGACGAACGGGGTGGAACATCCGATATAGTGGTAGAGGTATCGGAAGATAAGCTCTCCTTCGCGCCCTGCATCGGTCGCCACGACTATCTGCTCGCTTCCGTTGAAAAGGCGGGCGATGACCTTTATCTGCGCCGTCACGCCGCTGTCGGGCTTGTAGCCCTTCTCCGCCTTTGCCTGACGGGGGACGAGCGTGAAGGTTTCGGGGATGACGGGCAGGTTGTCACGGACAAAGCCGCGTATGCCGTAGCAGTCGGGCATGGCGAGCTGGACGAGGTGTCCGAACGCCCATGTCACGGCATAGCCGCCTCCCTCGAAATAACCTTCCTCTCTCTTTGTCGCACCCACGATGCGGGCGATTTCACGTGCCACACTGGGCTTTTCTGCAATGATTGTCTTCATTTTTCTTGTTGTTTGATTATTTTTTTCTTACTTCGGATTTTTTGGATTTAGTGGCGGGTTTGGGGATATTACATCTTCATGCCCTTGCCCGTTCTCTTCTGCGGTTTCTCCTGCTGCCGCTGCTGGCTGTCGTCCTTGGGGGTGGTCTGTCCCTTCTGCAACGGCTCATTCAGGTTCTTGGTCGCCTCGTTGGTCTTGCCCTCGTTGTTCACGGCCACCTGCGTGCGGCTCTCGTTGCTTGGGGCGACCTGCTGCGCGTTGTCGGGATTGGTGTCGTAGCGGTACGGGCGTCCCTTTTCCGGGTTGAACTTGATGTACATCGTGGCATGGAAGCCCTGCTTGTCTGTCACGTTCTCCAGCCTCACGGCTTTGCCCGCCACGTAGTCGGCTTTCTGCTGGTCTGTAAAACTGACATTGCTCCATTTGCTGATGGGGCGGATGCTGCCGTCCTCGTTGGTCCATGTGTTGCGGCGTTGCTCCTTGTTCGTGCCGGTGGCATTTTCCGTACCTTGCGCCTGCGCTTGTGCTTGGGTGGGATTCTCCTTGGCTTCCTGCGTCTGTGCTGTACGGGGTGACCTGCCGGTGCCCGGCACGAACTCCACACCGCGCTGTTCCACGTTCACTTGCAGGGTGGTGACGAACTTCCTGCCATCCTTGCGCTCGATGAGCTTGTCGCACACGGGCAGCCCGGCACGGAGCATGTCCTGCTCCTGCTTGGTAATTTCCGTGTTGCCGATGCGCTCCGGTATGCGCACCTTGCTTGCCGGCACATCCGTAATCTCGTTCGTCTTGCGGTCGATGCTGACAAATGAGGGGATGATCTCGCCCGTTTCCCTGTCCACGAGGTCCACGACCCTGCCGAGGTTGCCCGTCTCGCGGAGGTTCTTGCGGTCTTCGTCGGAGAACTTGTGTTCCTTGTACTCTTCCAGTTTCTGCTCCTTGCGGATGAAGTGTGGCACAAGGCTGACATTGCCCTCGCTGTCCTTTCTGAAGGAGAGGCGGGCGTCCAGCTCGAATGCCTCGCCGCCAAAATTGGGCGTGACCTTCACCAAGTCTGATTTACCGTAGTTGAGCATCTTCTGAAGGTCGCCGGACTTTTCAAGCTCGTCGCGTTTCACGCCCCAACGCTCTTCCAGCTCCTGCCAGTTGATTCTGTTCTCGTCGATGGGCTGGTAGCCCTGTCTGCCCTGCGTCTGCTGCGGGGCTTCCTGATTCTGTTCTTGTTTCTGTTCCATTTCTTCTTGATTTTTAGGTTCTTCCTGATTTTCTTTATTTTCCTGATCGGGTTGTTGTTCTTCTTGTTTTTGCTGTTGCTGTTCCTCCTGCACTTTCTGCACTTCCTGCTCGTAGCCGGAAGTGTCCACCTTGTGGGGTGCGAGCAGTTCCCTGTTGGCTTCGGGGTTCTTAAGCAGCTCCTTCATCACTTCCAGCAGTTTGTCGGCCTGTTCTGCCGCCACCCGGTAGAATCCGAAGCGGCTGGGTTCCTTGCACTGGCGGAAGAAGTTCCTGAAGAAGTTGTCCAGCACGTCTCCGTGCCGGTCGAATTGCAGGAAACTCCGGGCGTTCTCCGCCTTGGCGGGGGTGCGCTTGGGCGTGCCGTCCGCATTCAGTCCGGCTACCACGCTGATCTCGCCCGTCTTCTCGTCACGGACAATCAGCACGTCCTTTTCGTCTTTTTTCTTTGCCATCTGATTAAATTTTAATTGGTTATTTATTGAACATATTGCGGATGCGTGCCTTGTAGAACTCGATGTCGTTCTGCCGGAAGTCCTTCACATGTTTGGAAAGGAAGTCCAGCACGTCCGTTTCGCTGTAATAGGTTTTCTTGCCCAAGGTCTTGTAGGAGAGTGCGCCCTCGCTGCGGTAGCGTTGCAGGGTGCGCTTGCTGATCTGAAGGAGCATGCACAGGTCCTGATTGTCGAAAAGGCGGATGCCTTCGGACAGGGAAGGCGGTTGTTGCCCCTGCGCCTTCATTGCCAGCAGCAGCTCGTCCTGACGGTCGAGGCGTTCGAGGATTTTCTGCATCCATCCCTCGAAACTGTTGCGGGTAAGCAGTTCCATAGCTCATTTCCTCCTTCCTTTGTCGGTTTTCTTGCTTCCCGTGCGTAGCGAATAGTTGTGCAGCAGGGCTTCCACTGTTTCTTCCTTGTTCCTGATGGTATTTGTTTCCAACAGTCTTTGCACTTCGGAGAGGCGGTAGCGGCAAGTGCCGCGTACTATCACATATTCTATGCGATGGTCGTCCCTCATCCGTTGCAGGGTACGGGTACTCACGTTCAGCAGTTCGGCGGCTTGTGCCGTATTGAGCAGGCGGTCTTTCGTTTCCGCCTCCTTCCGCCGTCGCTCTTCTTTCGCTTCGCGGACATATCCTGCTATCTCCGCTATCTGTTCCAGCATAGTCCGGTATGCGGAACTTTCAATCGTTATCACTTTCATATATGCGCTTGTTTTATTGTTATTGTTTCTGCGGCAAAGTTCGGCAATGGAAAAGGGCGGCTTTAACAACTCACTACGTGACTCACGTAAGATTTTTATGAAAAAGGCTCCGCAACCCGGACAATCGGCGCAACAAGCTGCCATTCAGACAAAACCGATGGGCGTTTCAGCCCGTGCCGTTACCTTTGCGGCAAATTCAAAAATCGTTTTGTATATGGAAATAGTATCTATCGAGAAAAAGACCTTCGAGGAAATGGTGGCACAAACGGATGCCTTCGTGGAGAAGGTCGCCGCCTTGCAGCTCAAGGGGGATGCCAAAAGGCTCGGCAAGTGGCTCACGGGCGAAGAGGTTTGTGGGCAGTTGAGAATCAGCCAACGCACGTTGCAGAAACTGCGGGACAGGGGCTTTATCGGTTATTCGCAAATCGGCTTCCGTTTTTACTACAAGCCGGAAGATGTGAAAAGGCTCATCCCGCTTATCGGTACGATTTGCCCCACTGACAGATAGCCTTGTCTGACTTAAAACGGATATGATTATGAACGAAGACAACAATGTTATCACGATGGATTGTGAATCAGTAGCCGTATTGCTGCAAAAGATGCGGAAGGAATCCAAATGGCTCTCCGATTTTTTGGAAAGTTACCGTCCGCCATTGGATGGGGAGCGATACCTGACGGACAAGGAAGTGGCGGAACTGCTCCGCGTGAGCCGCCGCACCTTGCAGGAATACCGCAACAACAGGATATTGCCTTTTATCCTGCTGGCAGGAAAGGTGCTTTATCCGGAATCGGGACTGCGCGAAGTGTTGGAAGCAAATTATAGAAAACCGCTGAAAGAGTGAGATAAGGCGGCTGTATGCACAAAGAGGAAACGGACAACCCCGGTCGTGGAGCTGTCCATTTCCTCTTTCTGTTGTCGGCATTGTCAATGTCCGTGCGTGTTCAGCAATACCCGTTGGCCTTGTGGATGAGCATCACGTATGCCTGCTGCTTTTCTTTGGCAAGAACCTTCTCCACCAGCCACCTGCGGAACACGTGCGTGCAGTAGGTGTTCAGCCGGAAGGCGATGGGGATGATGATTTCAAGGGCATACACATCGGCATACAAACCGTTTTCAAGCCGCATGTAGCGGCATACCTCGTAGTCGTTCAGCACGTCCGACTTGCGGACGGCTTTGATGGCGGCGTTCACTGCCGGAACGCCTGCGTGGAACAGCCCGGCGATTTCGGTGGCGGTCATCCATACCTCGTTACCGGTTACGCTGACCTTCTTGTCCTTTATGATAATGATTCCTCGTTTCATGGCTTTCTTTTTTAGATGTTACATCCGGTAAATTCCTCAATGGTGTTCAACTTGGCGGCAAGGGTCTCCATGTCTTGGTTGAGCTTCTCCTTGGTTATCTTCGCATAAATCTGGGTGGTCTTTATACTTTTGTGTCCTAACATGGAACTCACCGTTTCAATGGGCACGCCGTTGGAGAGGAACACCGTCGTGGCTGCCGTATGGCGGCTCTGATGCCACGTGATATGCTTCGTGATGCCGCAACGTTTGGCAACGGCACGTATCCCGTATAGACAGGTCATGTAGTGGGGGACGGGGAATATCCTGCCGTCTTCACACAATCCCCGGTATTTGTCGATAATCCGCTTGGCGATGTCAAGCAAGCGGATATTGGAAACCACGCCCGTTTTCTGACGGTTGATGTTGATCCACTCATGGTCGTCGAAGTAGGTTCGGATATTTTCCTCTGTGAGATTGCGCATATCGGCGAAGGACAAGCCCGTGAATGCGCAAAACAGGTAGAGGTCGCGGTAAAGTTCCTGCTTGGCGTTCTTCAGTTTCCCTTCCATCAACTGCCGTATTTCATCTTTCGTCAGGAAGCTGCGTGTCGTTTCCTCCTTCTTGATTTCGTACTCCCGGAACGGGTCGCGCGTGAGCCACTCGTTGTTGATGGCGATGAACACCATCGTCCGCAGCGGGCACACGTACAGCCATACGGTATTGGTACAGCAATGCTTGTCCGTGCGGAGGAACATCTCGAAGTCGGAGATGAATGCAGGGGTAAGCTCCTTCAAGGCGATGTCCTTCACATGGTAGCGGATGTTGAGGAACTCTTGCAGGTGCTTGTACACTGTCTTGTACTTGGAAAGCGTGGCTTTGGCTTTCATGCCCGCCTCCACCTGCTTCTCGTAGTCCTCATTATGCCGGTTGAATACCTGCATCAAGGTATGGTAGCGGTGTTCAAGTCCGAGAAAGGCGTTCTTGACCTTTTCCGCCGTGACGTAGTTGTCACGCTCCATGATTTCCTGATAGTGTTTGTTGATGCGCACGCGCATCTTGTCGAGCAGGCGGTTCGTTTCGAGTGCCGCCGTGCTTCTGCCCATGACACGCCCGCCTTTGGTGTCCCACAACTTCGGATCGACAGACAACTTGCAACTGAATTGTGTCTGGCTTCCGTCCACCGTGATACGTCCCATGACGGGCACTGTACCGTCTTTTTTCACTACCTGCCGTTTGAGGTAGAAGATAACTGAAAATGTACTCTTCATCTTTCTGAACTTTTTTGGTTTCAAAATTACTTGGTGAAGAGTCCTTCGTCGATACGCAAATAGCAGAGGAACGGCGCAATTATTATCCGTTACCGGAATTGTTGCGTGAGTTGTCAGTAACTCACTATATAATAGTGTATTTCGCTGTTTTTCCTAAGCTCCGATACCACCAATTATGCAGGGTAACGAATCGGTAACGTAGCGAAGTCCTAACTTGGTTCAGACTTGACTTTTCCCGTCATCCGGTTACAGAAGCTATTTTCTCAAAAAGCCTATTTCTCAATAACTTTGCTCTACTTTTCCATATCTCACCGATTATTGCTACCTTTGTAGATGCAACACATTTATGGTAAGCCATGACTTCAATGGTGCTCTTTCTTGAAAAAGAAAAGTGAGTTTGCCTAACCTTCGTGGGAGGGTCATCCCATTCCGATGAATCGAAGCGTAAAGGGAGTGTTAGTCGGAGGGCACTCTATGACAAACGAAACGCGGGAGTTGCTTCAGGGGTTGAGACCGATTAGCATAAGCCCGGTTACCAGTCAGCGACAGAAGACAACGAGATTGCACCGCTGCATATAACGACAATGTTTTTATCCGTTTAAGGATAGAGACTCTGTGGTTATATGCAGCGTTTTGTATATGTATGCCTCACGTTGCAAAGCGTCTGTATTCAGAGGTTATGTTGAACATAAACTAATGAATGCAATGGAAAAATTAACGAAATCCATGCCCCTTTTCAAAGAACGTAATTGTTCTGTCTCTATCGTGTTGGATTCACGTACTCGCAGGAAAAATGCGTATGAGTTCCCATTATCCCTTCGCTTCACGATTGACCGCAAGTTCTTTTATCTTACAGTCGGAAGTTCTTTTAGCGAGAAAAAGTTCTCAGACATCTGCAATGCAACCAAATGCAAGAGTGAGAACTACAAACTTCAAAAAGAGTGGAAAGATACCTTTGTCCCTAAATACAAGAAAGTTTTGAGTAATCTGAACAAGGGTGGCATCCTGACATTTGAGATGGTGCGCCAATGTATTATAGGTGAGGATGTGGTACTATCTGAAGAGGAAACAACCAAGTCACAATCGTTTATCAGTATATGGGAGCAAGTTATCAATGGTTTCAAAACAGATGATGGTGGAGCACGTTTTACCACGGCCGAAAGTTACGAGTGTGCGCTCAAATCATTCAGGAAGATACTTGGAGCAAATACAATTAAGGGCTTTTGTATCAGTGCAGCAGAAATCCAGAAATGGAAAGATGGGATGCACAATGGGGTTAAAGACGAGAATGGTGCAGTCGTTGGAAAAATCAGCGACACCACAGTAGGCATTTATCTACGTTGTTGCCGTGCCGTATGGAATCGGTGTGTACACGAAGGATTCCTCAAAGATATTCCTTATCCTTTTTCCAACAAGAAAGAGAAAGGTCTTGTAAGTATACCCAAAAGTGCGAAGCGCAAACAGAACTTCTTGAATGTCGCTCAAATGACAGAACTCTATAACCTTTTTGTTTCAAAGGAATATCCAGAACACTGGACGGAAGAATATACGCAACGTGCCCACTACTCATTGGGACTATTCCTTGCCCAATACCTTTGCAACGGCTTCAATATGGCTGACGCAGGGCGATTGACATACGACAACTACTATTACAAGACAGATGGCAAGGCTTTCCGCTTCAACCGAAAGAAAACCTCCCGTAGGAGTGCTGACGGCTCGGAAGTAATTGTTCCTATCATCCCTCCCTTACAATATGTATTAGACGAGATAGCGGCACCACCCACCCGGGATGGTTTTGTGTTTCCCGATATATTAAAAGGTGCGGAAACGGAAGAGCTGCGCCGTAAGTACACCGTGCAGGAGAATTCAAATGTGAAAGACCGTGTCATCAAGATTTGCCACGAGGCACTGCATTGGGACAAGTCCATCTGCCCGTCCGGTACATGGTGCCGTCACTCGTTTGCCACCAACCTGCATAATGCCGGAGTAGATATGGACTATATCTCTGAAAGCATGGGGCATGCTTCATCAGACCATGCAATCACTCAAATATACATTGAGCATTACCCTCTCGATATACAGATGCAGAACAACTCAAAGCTGCTAAACTTGGGAGAAACTTCAGAAAGGGATGCCTTGTTGGCTAAGCTGGCAAATATGTCCACAGAAGAATTGGCTAAACTATTCGCATAACCTTTTATAGAGTTTAGAGTATGTTTGATGTCATAGAACGGATAAAAGATTTCAATTTGAGGAAGGAGCATACGGATATGCTTATTCGCGCATGGAAGACTGAGAACAAAAAAGTTTATTCGGATTTTGTAAGACGGATAGAAGCAGTCAAAAAAGGTGATATAAGCATTATTACCGAAATGATGGATGTCGCTAAGAACTGTGTTCCAGAAGAAGTACGGATATTCCATAACTGGTTAGGAGATGTCTTGAATGGGAAAGTGAAGATGGCAGATATTACCCAAAGCATTCAGGGGTTATCCATTGAGCATATCCACATGATAGCAAAATGCCTTGTCTATAAAGAACAGTGGATGGCCATAGATATGAAGACCGGAGAGGTAAAAGTGACCTCCAAGAAAGTAAACGGCTACCTGATGGTTCGTTCGGGAACACCGATAGAGATATGGAATCGTATGCCTGTAGATAAAAGAGTCTATATCGTCAGCCAGACTGAGGCATTGATGAAGAACAGCAAAGGATGCTGGATGTTCAGCAACCTTGAAAGAAAGATGATATATCAGGCCATAACTTTCTTTGCAAGACTTATATTCCTTACATAGAAGTCAAACTTCAATCGTAATGCGATTGAACAAACTTACCCAATAGTCGCACTAATGC
>UMHG01064670.1_pt1 | contig 10039 bp, 9 predicted proteins | sample 1965471 | NCBI WGS metagenome assembly UMHG01 (sample SAMEA4836092, study PRJEB28245) | human gut metagenome | biome: gut microbiome; material: fecal sample | place: Denmark | collected 2008
GAGGAAGAAACAAAGAAGGCGGAGGATTACTATGGTGACGAATGATTCTAAAATCAATAACGCTCGTGTTATGACTATGTTTATGGCAATCAGAAATTTTGAATTGAAGAATGTTCGCACTCTACAGTATGACAGTAAAGACATGGTGAAGAGAATTACGAACTATATCGTCAAACAGGCCGATAATGCTGCTTCGGATTCAAAGGAGGCAGATGTCGAATGAAATTTGAAAGTATTAAACTACATAATTTTATGCGCTACAAGGGCGAAACCGAGATTCGTTTTTCTTGTAATAACACCAAAAATGTAACTGTCGTTTTGGGCGATAATGCTTTTGGAAAAACAACCCTTGCGCAGGCGTTTCGTTGGGGGCTATTTGAGGAACTCAATACTACCAACTACACAAAAAAGAAGGATATCGTCCTTCTGAACAATGAAATTATTGCAACAATGTCCCCAGAAAGTCGGCAAACTGTTTCTGTTGAAATTGTGATCCGCGATGGGAATACCCAGTGGAAATTTACCAGAACTGCATATTTCAAACTGAAGCCTTCTGGAGACCGCAATTTAGCAATTGCCCAGGACGGCGAGTCCAAGCTGACCATGATTATTATTCAGGATGGTATTCCTGGTAAAGTTATCAATAACAATGGTGCAAACGCCGGTGCCGATGAAAAGAAGTATAAGCAGGGGTGCGTCCAAGAGACAATTGAAAATATGCTTCCCCGTAGCTTGTCCAGTTACTTCTTCTTCGACGGTGAGCGTTGGGGCGATGCAAAGGCCGCTAAGAGTGAAGTGAAGGGGTCCATCAATACCATTCTCGGTGTTACTGGCCTCATTGAAATGATGAAGCATATCAAAGATGGTCAAGGAAAAACTGTACTAAAGACTCTCCGCGAACGCATTAAGGGTTCCGGCGACGAGTATGACCGTCTGCAGGCAGAAATCAAGGCGTTAGATGATTCCATTGACCAATATGAGCGCCAAATCAAGGATGAAGAGGACGCTCTTGAAACTTCTCAGCGTGAGCGCGACAAACTGGCTAAAGATTTGAACGATAATCGCCAAGTTGAAGAAGATCAAAAAAAGTTTTCCATATTGGAAAAAGACATTTCCAATATGGAAGAAGATCGCGAGAATTACTATGCCGATGTTGTTAAATTGTTTAGTAGTTCTGCTCGATTCTTCGCCGGCGAAATGTTACCTCAGGTGGATGCACTTCTTTCTAAGGTTGATCTTGAGGGAAAAGATATTCCTGGTGTTACTGTTGATACTGTTGATTATCTGATTCATCTCGGAAAATGTCTCTGTGGCAGGGATTTGAGCGAAGATTCTGAGGCGTATAAAAACCTCATGCAACTTCGCAAGGTCATTCCTCCCGAAATGATTGGCGGCGCTGCAGGAAAGTTTCGCGATTTGCTCTGCGATTGGAAATATAATGCGCAGTCATTGATTTCCGATGTTGAGGATAAGGCAGAAGATTTCGACTCTATTCAAGATCGAATCTATGAAAAGGCCGATGAGAAGGATGCTTTGGAAAAGAAGATGGATCGGAAGGCCAATATCGCTGCTCTCCGGAGAAACTATAACATATGGGTTAAATTGTGCCGCGACCATGAGCAAAAGCGAAATGAGCATATAGCTCATCTTGAATATGCAAAAGAAAACCGTGATAGTAAGAATCAGCAGCTTGATGTTCTATCCCGTCAAAATGAGGCAAACGAGTCTGTCAACCGAGCCATTGCTTATGCAGAGGCAGTCTACGCTATGGCCGATCGTCAACTAAAAAAGAAACAGAGTGGCGTGTTTGAGCAGTTGAATGAAATCATTGCTGAGAACTTCGATAAAATGTTCAACGACGGTGAAAAATATGCCAAACTGGAAGATGACTACCGTATCCATGTGTATTACCACAGCGTAGGTGGCTCCATGGACTATGAGGAACAGAACCTTTCGAACGGTGAGGCGACCGCTATCAACTTTGTTTACATCGTCTCTGTGCTTGAGTTGGCACGGCGTAAGGCTGCGGAGGAAGCCGACGAAGGTGAGATGGACAGTGGCATCATCAACCTGCCTCTGGTTTTGGATGGCCCGTTCTCCACTCTGAGCAATGAAAACACCAGTTTGGTTGCGAAAAAACTTCCGGAATTTGCGGAGCAGGTTATCATTTTTATGCTGGATAAAGACTGGGCCTCTTCTGGCCTTGAAGAATTTGTCTTGCCTGAGTATTGCTATCGTGTGAAGAAGGAAGAGAAAGCTAATAGCTCTACTATCGAGAGAGGAGGGTCCGAATAATGGCAGCAAAAAAAGAAACGCCCCATACCTTTGAGTATTTTAAGACCAGCGAAGTCTTTATCAATGGCCGTTTTAAGGAATATGTCGATAAGATGTGGGTTCAAAACAAAGTCCAGGAATCCATGGTAAAACGCTTAGTCGATCTTTATGCAATTGCGGCTGTTATTGGTCTCCGAATTAAGCGTCGTCTGCCCGACGATCGAGCAGGAGATGACAAGCGGCGTACAATCCAGATGATGCAGCTGACCGATACATATCAAACATTAGCGCCGATTATGAAGCTGGTGTTAATGCTTGATGAAAGCCGTGGTCTCAACGAAGAGGAACGCATTCGTAGCGCATTTCGGATCCCTGAGACCAAGGAAGAGCATGACGCAGGTATGGAGCTCTTTAACAGCTATGCCAGAGGTGGCATCGAGTATATGTATGAGATGCTGGTTGTGCGCCCTGGAACCCCTGATGATGAATATGGTGACCAGCGGATCAATAACATTCTTGCACTGCTGAAAGATCCAATGGAATGTTCAGAAATTGGATAATGAGAGACAAGAACCATGTGGAATGAAGTAAGGGAATATATCACGACTACAGTCAAATAGAGATATCTTCTATTTGATTAACAGTACCCTATTCTCTTATCCATTGTGTCGCAAACTTTGAATGGCACAGCGACTTCCTCAAAAGGGACAAAAGGGCCGCACCTGCTCGTATGAACAGGTGCGGCCATCTAAAAAGTCGCTCGTATTGGAGGATATCTAATTCAGTCTGAAATAGCAGGTGTTTTTCCCTTTTCCTTCTTTCTTCAGTTCACCAGTTGCGACCAGCTTGCGCAAGGCCCCCTCAATGGAGCTGTCACTGAGCGTCGGGCAGAGCTCCCGGATGTCCTGTTTATTAAACCGCCCGATTCTATTCTTGCTTGCTCTGCGCACCATTTCCAGTGCGGGCAGTTTGGTTTCCACAAGCGCCATGCGATCCTCAAAGTCCTTATACGCCGCAAGAATCGTCCCGAGCAGATACTTGATGAAAGGCACTACATCCTCTGTGCCTTCGTGCCAGCCGGTTTGCGCCTGTGCAAGCGCATCATAGTACAAATCCTTGTTTTTGGCGATTTTGGCTTCAAGGGAGATATACTTGCCGACATAAAATCCGCTTCGGTACAGAAGCAGCGTTGTGAGCAATCGGCTCATTCGTCCGTTGCCGTCATTGAACGGGTGAATGCACAGGAAGTCATGGATGAAAACCGGGATTGCAATCAACGGCTCCAGTTCCATGTTGCCAATCACACGATTGTATTCCTCGCAGATTCTGTCCAACGCTTCCGGCGTTTCATAAGGGGCAAGCGGCGTGAACAGCGTTTCCACATGACCGTCCGGATAGGTGGCAGTGATATAATTCTGCACACTTTTTGTGCGGCCCGCAAGTGGGTTGTTTATGTGACTGTACAGGATTTTATGAAGCTGCAGGATATAGTTCTGCGTAATTGGAATCGCATCAAAGCTCTCGTGAATGATACTCAGCACATCGCGGTATCCGGCGATTTCCTGCTCGTCTCGGTTTCTCGGCGTGGTTTTCTCCTCGACGAGCTGCCGGATTCGGGTACTCGTTGTGACGATGCCCTCGATGGCATTCGATGCCTCAGTACTCTGTATCTTGGCAATCTCCACGAGCTTTTCGAGCTCCTCCGGACGCTGCTTCAAATACAGTTCCTGCTTTCCAGCTTCCTTGTATATGGCTGCAATCAGGCCAAGAACATCCGAGTCCCACTTCTGTTCCTTAATTGCAGAGTAATTGAAGGTTCTCATTCCCTCACCTCCATTTGTTTTCCCTTAAATAATAACGCAAAATAAGGGAATAGTCAATGGATTGTGCCTTAAATTCCTTACTATTATGTCTGTATTAAGGGATTTATACTCAGAGAGTAAGAAAAGTACCTCTGCCTATCTTCCCGCCTATTCTTTGTTTATTGCGGCTCAACATTTGAGCTGCTGTCTGCGCAGAAACCTCTTGCATAACACCCTGCTCAGAGTTACAATGCAGCCAACAGCAACGAGAAACGCTTCCCGTCCGGCACCGGTGACAGTTCACCGGAAACCGGGCGGGAAGCGTTTTTGACCACATAGATTACCACATACGGCTCCGGAACACCCGGAAACAACGGAGATAAGAGCGCCAAAGAGTAAGTAAAACAAATAGGAAATGACTAAAAACCGCTATAAACGAGCGGAAAAAGTATTCCCAATAAGTTTGGGAGAATACGCCCAGCCGGATAAAATAACTTAATAACCGGGTGTAGCGCAGTTGGTAGCGCGCCTGCTTTGGGAGCAGGATGCCGCAGGTTCGAATCCTGTCACTCGGACCACCTTTTTCAGAAAAACCGCCTAAAAAGGCGGTTTTTCTGCGTTATTAGTTCAATTTTCGAAGTGTGCTTGACCACATCCCAATTGTGGTCAGAGCGGTAAAGTAGCGGTTGCAACCTCGGTACGGAAGAACGCCGAAGACCGCAAAATCCCTAACCCATCCCTAACGGGTATAACTTCGGTATTTTCGCCGCAGATACGCCGGAAACTTGAATTTTCCGACATTATCCACTATAATAATTTTACGGAGGCCTTTGCGCCGCCAAGGCAGCCGTGTGGGTGTACTCCCATGCGGCTTTTTTAGAGGGTGTGTTATGGATATTACGATTAATATTAATGCTGATGTGATTTCAATCATCGGTGCTGTGGTTGCGTTTTTGTCTATGATTATTTCTTGGCGACAGGCACACATTGCCAAGAAATCTCTAAAGATTGAGACCGCGATTTTTAATGACCGAAAGCCAAACTTCACCTTTGACTCTATCGTTGACTCTTATTGTATCAATGATAAGAACGAAGACGATGTGCACCTTCGTTTTCTTATTCTACTTACGAACCGATCGGATCGCCCCATGACAATCAATCAGATTCGCTTAAGAGTTCGTGGGGAATCTCTCGAACTGATTATACGCCCAACACTTGCTGACAGTTCTCTAAATGGTGGTGATAACATCGAGGGAAATCACTCTATGAGAAACTGGGTTCAGTTTGATCTCCCTCGCCAGCACTATCTGAATCTGGGCATACTCGACTACACCATTGAAGTACAGGATGCACATGGCAATCTGCAAAAGAACAACGCCATCTTTCTGAGAGAAGAGGTTCGTAACTATGAAGATCATGTGGAAACCTAAATCTGCTAAAGCAGATGATATTATTGCTACAGTTGTCAATACCGCTGCGTTGTCTGTCGTCGGAGTTGCTAACGGGCGTACAGTACCTGTAGTAATTCTCCAGCCCGATGACGAAAACAAAATTGATGCAGTTATTACTGCGCATTCTGGCATTTCCGAGGGAAACTGCGAATCCCAGTGGGGATGCTCCTATGACCGTAACACAATATTGCTTCATTTGGAGTTTACAGAGCCAGTAGCATTAAAAATCATTATTCCGCTTGATATTATTCATAACGGAGCAACTATTGACCAGATAATTCATACGCAATGCCTTTATTTGATGACCGGGAATCCAGGGATGAAACTGTCTCAAAACCTGCGTAAAGAGCGAATTCTGTTAGAAGTTCCAAGTCGAGAGTTTGCTGATGAGTGGAGGAAGTTATATAAAAAGAAATACTGCAAGCATCTCAGGAAAACTCATCATATCTCCTCTAAAGCCGCAGAAGAGATCTTTGATAAGTTACAGGACGAATTTAGTTGTATCAAAAAATTGCGAATGAAATAGTATAAGCGCACCATCGGCCACCTTTCAGTAGCCGATGGTGCGCGTTATAAATTATCCCACCTTCTCGAACGGTATCACCTTGCACCGGCTTTCCTCCGGTGGGTCGGGAGGTTCCGGGGTGGTGGTTGCCGTGACCGATTCCATGAAGCCGCCGATTTTCTCCGCTGCGCCTCGCTGCATATCGTTGGTGATGTGCGTATAGGTGTCCAGTGTAAACCCGGCGCTGAAATGACCCAGCATACTGGACAGGGTTTTCACATCCACGCCACTGGAGATTGCCATCGTTGCGAATGTGTGTCTGAGGTCGTGGAAGCGCACGTGCTCCTCGATGCCTGCGTTTTTCAGCAGCTTCCGGTTGATCCTCGACACGGCGTCCGGACTCCAGTAACCGCCTGTGCGGGACGACGGGAACAGGATTGGGTTGTCCGGGTGCTGCTCGTGCTCCTGCACCAGCAGGTCGACGGCCTGCTGCGACAACGCCACCTTGCGGACAGAGTTTTTCGTTTTTGGTTCTGTCACATCCAGCTCGCCCTCCATGCGGGTGACCTGCTTGTTCACCGTCAGAATGCGCTCTTTTACATTCAAGTCCTCCCACCGGAGTGCCAGCAGTTCGCCCCGGCGCAGGCCGCTGGACAGTTCCAGATAGAACATAGGCAGGACACCGTACTTCTCCGCTTCCTGGAGGTACCTGCCGATCTTCTCCGGCGGGAGGATGGTCATCTCTTTCTTGTCCTTGGGTGGGATGCGGCAGTTCTCGCAGGGATTGTACGGGATGAGCCGCTCTTTCACCGCCTGCTTCAGCGCCGCCTGCAGCACCGCATGGACACGCCGCACGAAGGTGTTGGACAGGGCTTTGTGGTTCTGCTTCGACCCGCGCTGCATCCTGCCGTTTTCTTTCAGGTCGTTATACATTCTCTGGATGTGGATGGACGAGAGCTGCTTGAGCTTGATCGCGCCGATGGCCGGAATGATGTGGTGTTCAATGATCCCCTCATAGCCCTTGGCAGTGTTGTAGCGGATGTTTGGCTTGCTGTAAGTTTCAAACCACAGGCGGCACCACTCCGCTGCGGTGTAGTCGCCCGTGTGATTGAGCGGCACGCCGCGATTCTCCCGAATGGCTTTCGCCAGCTTTTCCTTGCACTCCGCCTGGGTCTTGGCGGACACGCTTTTCTGGATAGCCCGGCCGGTGACCGGGTCGATGCCCTGGGTATATCTGCCCTCCCAGCGGCCGCTGGGCTTTTTACGGATGCTGCCCTCGCCGTTGGCTCGTTTCTTTGCCATTTATGATCCCTCCTTTTTAACACAAACACATACCACAGAGTTTTTGGAATAGCTACTAAAATATTTCAGATTTTTTCACGGCCTGTTCGTCGATCCATTCCATGAATTTATCACGGGGAACGATGATGCGGCTGCCCAGGGTGATGGTGGGGAAATCCCTGCGGTGGGCTACCTCATAGGCGTGGGCCAGACCGATGCCCAGCACATGGGACACATCCTCCACGGTCAGCATCAGCGGGAGTTCGTCAAAAGAATTGTATTTGGATTTTCTCATTCAGTTCCTTTCTACCTTCCGGGCGGAAGGGTTTTAGTTCTTTGTTTTGCGGCGCAGTTTCTGCGCCTCTTACATCGTCATATCTGGCCACTGCTGTTCGTGGTCATCCGGCTTGTGGCCCAGGGCGATGCGCTTTTCCTGCAGCTTTTTCAGCCGTTTCCGGTCGATCTGAACACCTCCGGGTCGGGACTTTGGTACGGAGTTGTCCCGGAACACCCGGCTCATGTGGTGGAGCAGCCGGGTCACCACCAGCATCGCAGAGGGCAGACGGTTTTCCTCCAAATGGTTCAGAAGGTACTGTGCATACTGGTTGTTCTGTTCGGCGGATCGGGTCAGCCAGTGGACGGCTCGCTCCTCGTCATAGGGAGCTTCCTTTCCGGTAAGGTACAGCTTGCCCAGCATATACTGGGCGTAGGGATTTCCTCCCTCCGCCGACCTGGCGAACCACTCCACCGCGCTGGCGGTATTCATTTTGATGTGCTCGCCTTTGAGACATTCTTTGGCCAGATGATACATGGCGTAGCTGCTACCGTTGACCGCGGCGGTGCAGAGCCAGTTCATCCCCGTGCGGGTATTCCGCACCTCCACATCATCGGCGAGGTACAGCTTGGCCAGGGAGTACTGCGACGCAATGTGTCCCTGCTCCGCCGCCCGCTCGAACCAATACTGGGCATTCGCCGAGTTGGGTATCAGCAGAGGGCCATCCCGCCAGAGCTTTCCCATCAGGTACTGGGCGTACCTGTCGCCGCTCTCTGCCAGCTTGTCCATTTCAGAGACGGCGTCGCTCCGCACCTCCATAGTCAGGCTCTCGTCCCATATGATATCCCGCAGCGCCCAGTAGTCGTAGGAAGCGTTTTGGAATTCTTCCGGCTCGTCCTGCTGATTGAGGCCCTTCTCCTCGAAGGTGATCTCACCCATGTGCAGGCGCTCCGCTTCCTGAATGACCGCGTTCTTGATCTGCCGGAACTCCTTTTGCTGTGAGAGCGGGATGCGTTTCTGGGGCTTGTCGTGATAGTAGGCATCCACCTTGCCTTGCAGGAGCAGCCACTGGTCATAGCACTTGCTCACGCCGGGGAGCCGCTCCATCTCGTCCACGATCTCATCCACCAACTTCTTCAGCCGCTTCGGAAGGTAGCCGTAGGACTTTTTGCCCTTGACCGTTCCAAGCTGCGCCGCCAGCTCCAGCATGAGCTGCTCGGCGTCCGGGTGGTCGCACATGCTATCCTGCATGGTCTGCACCAGTTCCAGCATTGCCCGCCGCGCCTCCCGCACCAACTCATCTCTGGACTCAGACTTCTGTTCGTAGAGGTGCAGCATCTCGTTGCGGAAAATATCGTTGGTGAGCTTGGACTTGATCTGACGGATACCATCCTTGGAGAGGTAGGCCTGTCCCGGCTTTACGGACCAGGCCATCATGTGGATGTGCGGGTGCTCGCCCTCGTCGTGGAAGGCGGCGTACCAGCGGAAGTCACCGGGCGGGATCTTCATTGCCGCCGCAATGTCGTTGCGGTGGGCGCGGATGAGATTTCGCCACGCCGCGGCGTTATCGAAGCCGAGCCGGGCAGCATCCTCACGCTTGAGGGAAATGATGTGCGTCCACACATTTCCGGTGTAGCTCTCCAGTTCCTCCATGGCCTTCTCCAGTGAGACGGCGTCGTCATCACCGAACAGGCCGTGAGTACCGATGCGCTCGGCACGAGGCCGGGTGGCGATGTACTTCATGTACTGGTCTGACTCGTGGATGGCATCCCAGTTGGATTCCAGCGCCAGCGTGATGAACGCAGAGGTGCTGACCTTGGTGGGCTTCGTCAGGTAGTCCTCGTACTCGTAGAGCGTTTTGCTGTCCGGGAAGTCCTTGACCAGCTTGGCGATGAGCTGCTCCTGCTTTCGGGTGGGCGGACGGTCATCCGGGATAAGCTCCACCCGCTCCCGGGTCGCGATGTAGCGAAGGTATCCGGAGGCCCCGCCGGTGCTTTTGATATAAGGACTCTTGAGGATCAGTCTTGCCATTCGTCATCATCCCAGTCCGGCTCCTGACGGGAGCGCGCATACTTCTCCAGAGAGATGGTACCGTTTGTGGCTTTCACATTCCGGACGCTCTGCGCGCGTATGCGCTTCAAGTCATCCCGGTCCATCTCGAACGCTTCGGCGATGATACCGTTGGTCATATCCTGCTCCACACATCTGGTAAAATCTCTGCGGGCGATATAGTCCTCCAATCTGCTCAGCCTGCCGTCGATGGCAGACATGATCGCCATGGGCAGCAGTGTTGTGTTGTCCTGTATTCCCAGATAATCCACATAGAAGTTCACCGCTTTCTCGATGAACTCATTTTTGCTCTGGCAGTTGTCAGCGGCGTACCACTGCTCGATCCTTCTTCTGGTTTCCGGCTGCATCCGGAATGCAATACGATCTCTGGTTTCTTTACTCA
>UMHG01050788.1_pt1 | contig 9989 bp, 6 predicted proteins | sample 1965471 | NCBI WGS metagenome assembly UMHG01 (sample SAMEA4836092, study PRJEB28245) | human gut metagenome | biome: gut microbiome; material: fecal sample | place: Denmark | collected 2008
ACGAGAGAAATCTCTTTTGAAGATGACCAGATGAAAATCGACCTTGGAGGAATTGCAAAAGGCTATACTTCTTCGCGGATTATGGATATTTTCAAAGAAAACGGGATTACAAGTGGTCTGGTAAATCTGGGTGGAAATGTACAGGCACTCGGAACCAAGACAGACGGAAGTAACTGGCGGGTTGCGGTACAGAGTCCGGACGACACAGAGGATTATCTGGGAGTTTTATCCATTCGGGATAAAGCGGTGATCACATCTGGTGGATATGAACGCTATTTTGAACAGGATGGTGTGACCTATCATCACATTATTGATCCAAAGACCGGATATCCGGCAGAGAACGGACTGGTATCTGTCACGATCGTAAGCTCGGACGGAACCCTTGCAGATGGGCTTTCCACCTCCCTTTTTATCATGGGAGAAGAAAAAGCGGCAGAGTTCTGGAAGGCGCACAGTAATGAGTTTGAGGCGATCTTTGCGACAGATGATGGGACGATTTATGTGACAGAAGGTCTGAAAGACAGCTTTACAACGGATCTTAACATGAAGGTTATTACGAAATAATTTGCGTGAAATGAGAGGATAATGAGAGATGGACATCAAAGAAACCGGTAAAAAATTAAAACCGTTTGCACCCGTTCTTTCAGTTGCACTGGTTACGGCGTGCGTGGCAGGCTCTTTAAGTGGATATGAGGCTCCGGTCTATGCAGCGACACAGGAAGAAACACCGGTAAAAAAAGAAGAAACAAAAGAGAAGAAAGAAGAAAAAAAGACAGTAGCCAAAGGAACATTTGACTTGGAGGATGGTGTGTATAAGGGAACCGGAACCGGGTATGCAGGAGACATCACCGTATCGGTACTGATCAAGGACAAGCAGATCGTTTCGATTGATATTCTGAGCTCTTCCGATGATGCGGCGTTTTTCACGCGTGCGAAAGCGGTGATCGACAAGATCATCGAAGGACAGACGCTGGATGTGGATACTGTATCGGGAGCAACGTTCAGTTCCAGAGGAATCATCAGCGCGGTAAAAAATGCGCTGACCGGGGAAAAGGATACCAGCGAGACAGGACAGGCGCAGTTCGGTCAGACAGGGGCGGCGGCAGGAAGCTCAACTAGTGTGGCAAAGGTAGAAGATGCGGCAGCGTATAAGGACGGAACTTATTACGGTTCTGGAACCGGATTTGGCGGTCCGCTGAAGGTTATGGTAGAAATCAGCGGAGGGAAGATCGCATCCATCCGGATTGTGGAGAACAGTGATGGAAGCGATTATATTTCCAAAGCAGCTTCTCTGATCGATTCGATTATTGCGACACAGAGCACCAATGTGGATACGGTGTCAGGAGCAACCTACAGTTCAGTCGGAATTATCCAGGCAGTCCGGGATGCGCTGGGTCAGGCGGTGGTAAATGGTACATCGGACAGCACACAAAATAGCAATAACAACAGTAATAACAATAGTTCGTCAGATGACGATAGTTCTACTGTAACCGGAACTGTTTCGTACAAGGAAGGAATCTATTACGGAACAGCAGAGGGTTACAGCGGAGATGTATCCGTTGCGGTCGTGATCCAGGAAAAGACGATCAAAGCAATCCTGATTACAGAAAGCTCAGATGATGAAGCATTCTTTAATCGTGCAATGGATGTTGTGAAAAAGGTGATAAGGACACAGAAGACAGACGATGTAGATACTGTGTCAGGAGCAACCTACAGTTCCAAAGGACTGTTAAATGCAATCAAGAATGCACTGAAACAGGCAGAGAAAGTGACAAATGGAGAATCCATTGATGAGAAGCCGGATTTGACAGAATTAAAAGAACTGATCGAGAAAGCTGAGAAGCTGGAAGAGGATACATACACAGAAACGAGCTGGACAGTTCTGCAGACCAGACTTGCGGACGCAAAAGATGCACTTGAGGAAACGAAACAGACTGCGGTTGATAAAGCGGTGGAAAAGCTGAAAACAGCAATCGCACAGCTTGAGTCGAAAGACGGAAAAGATGAGGAAAATACAAAGTATATCAGTGGAATCTATGAGGTGACCGTTCCTTGTAAGCCGGATGATGACGAAGATTTTGAAGAATATAATCTGACGATGACGGTGACAATCCGCGACGACAAGATTATGGCAATCACGGATATCATGGGCGATGGGGACAGCGGTAATGACAGATATATCACGAAAGCTGCAAATGGTACTTCAAATATAAAGGGTGTGGTATCCCAGATCATAGATAAAGGAATGCCGGAGGATATTGATACTGTTTCCCGTGCAACCTGCTCTTCCAATGCAATCCTGGAAGGATGCAAAAAAGTACTGGAAGCAGCAGAAAGACCGACAGATATGGAGGTTGAATAACAATGAGAGAATTCTGGGTAAGACTGGTAAGTATGCTCGCGATCGTGGGAGTTCTGCTGGGATACAATTCAGTGCTGGATGTGCGTGCGAAAGAAGATGAGATCGCCCGGCTTTCCGCACAGGTTGCCGGAAACGGACAATCAGACAGTGAAAATGGAGGTTCCACAAACTACAAGGACGGAACCTATACCGGGGAAGCTGATGGATTTGGCGGAACAATCCAGGTAGAAGTGAAGATTGAGAAAAGCAAGATTGCAGAGATCAATGTGATATCGGCAGAGAAAGAAGACGGAGCATATCTTTCCATGGCAAAGGATATGATTCCAAAGATCCTCGATGCACAGAGCGCAGATATAGATACGATCAGTGGTGCGACATTCAGCTCGACCGGAATCAAAAATGCATCGGAACAGGCTCTGGAAAAGGCGGTAAAGTAACGTGAAAAAGATGGATATTCATAATTTAACGGCGAAAGATATAAAAAAATTACATATATGGCTGAGAGCATTGATCCAGGTACTTTATTTTCTGTTTATCCCATCTGTGTATACAGCGGCATTTGCCGGAGTGAAATACATATTTACACAGATCGGTTCAGGCGAAAAGGTTGCCATGACCTCTTTCGTGACAGTGCTGGTTGTGATCTGCATTTATACGATCCTGTTCGGAAGATTCTTCTGCGGATTTGCCTGTGCATTCGGTACGCTGGGAGACGGCGTGCATGCACTCTATGTGTGGATCTGTAAAAAAATGAAAAAGAAACCGCTTCAGATCGCAGAAGCATGGACAGAAAAGCTCTGTTATCTGAAATATATTGTACTGGCACTGATTTCAATCTTGTGCTTTGCAGGCGTCTACAGCAAGGCAAAAGGAACCAGCCCGTGGGATGTATTTTCCATGCTCCATGCAGGCAACTTTAAGCTTGGCGGATATCTGGTGGGACTCGTTCTTCTGGTTCTGATCCTCGTGGGAATGTGTTTTGAAGAACGGTTTTTCTGCAGAAATTTCTGCCCGATGGGAGCTGTGTTTTCCCTGCTTCCGGTCCTTCCGTTTTTCGCACTTCACAGAGACCGGGAAAACTGCATCAAAGGATGTAAGGCATGTACAAAGAAATGTCCTTCTAACATTGGACTTCCGGAAGATGGATCTCCGAAGGTAGAAGGGGACTGTTTCCAGTGTCAGAAATGTATCGATACCTGTCCGAAAGGAAATATTCATACCGGAGTAAAAGGACTTTGTGGAAATGAATTCTGGTTTACGATTTTGCGGGCAGTAATCTTACTGATTCTTCTACTCTGGCTGGGTGTATAGAAGATGAAGAAGAAAGATCTGATACTTGGAGCAGGAATTATTGTGATTGCGCTTGCGATGCTGCTTGGGATGCAGCTGACGAGAGGGGAAGAAGGAAATCAGATCCGGGTTATGCTGGATGGGAAAATCTATGGAACGTATTCCTTGTCGAAGGATCAGACCATCGAAGTAAAGGATGGCGATTTTTATAACCGGATCCGGATCGAAGACGGAAAGGCGTATATGGAAGAGGCAAACTGCCCGGATGGATACTGTGAAGAGCAGGGAAAGATCAGCGGGCATACACAGACGATCGTCTGTCTGCCACATAAGCTCGTAGTAGAGGTTCTGGAAAATGAGAATGACCAGAGCTTTGGAACTTCAGATCCGGAAGATGCAGCTCCGGATACGATCGCAAAATGATAAAGGAAAAACAGATGAATAAAAACAAAAAACTTGCCAATATGGCAATGCTGGTTGCGCTGGCGATGATATTCAGTTATGTGGAAAGCTTAATACCGATCAATTTCGGGATACCGGGAATGAAGCTCGGAGTTGCCAATCTGGTGACAGTGACTGGGATGTACTTTCTGGAATTTCCGGAAGTATTTCTGGTGGTAGTTATGCGAATCCTGCTGACCGGCTTTTTATTTGGAAATGGAATGTCGATCGTTTACAGCCTGGCAGGAGGAATCTTAAGCTTTCTGGTCATGGCGCTGATGAAGAGGCTGAAAGGATTTTCCGTAGCCGGAGTCAGTATCGCCGGAGGCGTGTCACACAATATCGGTCAGATCATTGTGGCATCAGTTGTGATAGAGAATCTGAAACTGATTTATTATCTTCCGGCACTTCTGATCGCTGGTACAGTGACCGGATTTGTGATGGGAATGATAAGTAAAAAGTTGCTTCCGATCGTAAAAAGAGAATCGGAGAGAGAGGCGCAGATAGGTTAATTTTTTTTAATTATGGGTTAGCAGAAACTAACTTAATAATAAATTTTATCAACAACAAGGAGGTAATTATGGGAAAGGGAACAATTAAGACAAAAGCTATGACGATGGCTGTGGCGATGTCAATGGTAGCTGGACTTTGTCCGTCGACGGTGTTTGCGGCAAACAGTGAGGTTGTAGCGAAGGTTCAGGATGGAACATATACAGGGACTGCAGAGTGTACACCGGATGGAGATGGAGAGTTTACACAATATAATTTATCTTTATCAGTGACTGTAGAAGATGGAAAGATAAAGTCAATTGATAATGTTCTGGGTGATGGTGACAGAAAAAATAAGAGTTATATTGGGGATGCGACTGACGGATATGACGATTATATAGGTGTTGTAAAGCAGATTGTAGATGCTAACGGAACAGATGAAATCAACGCAGTATCTGGAGCGACATGTTCATCGAATGCAATTGTGAATGCAGTAAATGATGCATTGGAAAAAGCAACTAAGAAAGATGAAAATACTGTAAAGACAGATGGTTTACAGACTGCAATTACAAAAGCAGAAAGTTTAACTGAAAATGATTATGGAGCTGATTCATGGAAATCAATGCAGGACGCACTGACAGCAGCGAAAGATGCTCTTGAGAAAAAAGAATCCCAGACAGCAGTAGATACAGCAACAACAGAGTTAACAAAAGCAATTGATGCACTTGTGCCGAAAACACCAGATGCACAGAAAGAAGTCTATGTATTAATGAACATTCCATATGCTGATTTCTACAAAGCAGATGGAGTGACAGGTGCGGATACTGTTTCATCAGCAACAAAACAGAAGACCAGAGCTTCACTGGCATCGGGTTCTTATCATGTGAACAGCGATGGTTCTGATATTACCGGCGTAACATTTCCGGTTAAGATCAGTGATGGATCTGTATTAGAAAAATATACACAGGTTACTGATGAAAGTGAAGTTACGATTACAACAAATATTAAAGGAAAAGAAAATACTGTTACATATAAAGGACAAGATGCATTATTTGAAAGCGCAAGCTATTCTTATTACACATTAAGTGATACACCGTCATACTATAAAGAGGCAACTGTAAATGCGGATGGAAGTCTTAGCTTTAGCGAAGTAAAAGGAACAGAACCGACAACTTTGACAAATGCGACAACTGAATTTTCTACGTCATCAAGATATGGTGATTACCAGTTAGATATTACGAGTGAGGATCTGAAAAATGTGAATACTGTATATGGTGTAGTGGTCAGCACAAAAGAAGGAAGCAGTTATGGACTTCGCCATGTGGAAAATATCTGGAAGAAAACAAAACTTGCATGGAGTACTGGATTTGTAACAGAATCCCATGGGAACACACTGGATTCCAAAGATTATGCTGCCATGATGGGACAGACGATCAATAAAGTAACTTACTACACAGATCAGGGTATTTATGAAATCCCGATGGATCAGCAAGTTGCAAAGAAATTTGACGGAGAAGTATCAGTAGCAGATGTATCTGTGAAATCAGAAAAAACAGCTATAACGGTAAGTGGACTTCCAAATGATTTTGAAGAAGAATATAAAATTGATGGAATCGATGAAGATGCATATTCTGTTGAGATCAAATCAGATGGCAAGACAACTACAAGAACAATTAATTTTAAGAAAGCACTTGCAAAAGGTAGATATACAGTTACGCTTAGCGATAAGAATGGAAATTATGCACCGATTTCAACGATTTTTAATGTTTACACAGAGACAATGCCGGTAAAATATAATGAGGATGATAAAAATCCGGCTGTGGTAAAGAATGATAATGTTGAGGAAGAAGAATTTCAGACGTATTTAAAAAATATTACTTCTGTTACAGTCAATGGAAAAGAATATGCAGCATCTGGAAAGAAAGCAGTAAAACTGATTAAAGAAGATGGCAAACTTGATCTTGAACAAGATGTATTCAAAGATGCAAAAGCAGGAGATGCATTTGTTGTAACAATTGCAGAAGATGGATATCAGCCGTATACATTTACTTATAAAGTGCCTGGAGAAGACAGTGAATATTCTTATGTTTATGTTGGAATGAGCTGGGCTGAGTATTGGGCAAATGAAGGGGTGTATAATGCAGGAAGCATAGAAGCGTCAGATGTTAAGGATTCACGTGATGAATATGATAAAGGTGCGTTTGACACTGTTACAAGAGCTACAACAAACCATGGGCTTCACAGAGGAAGTTTTCAGTGTACTGCAGTGATTGAAGACACTGAGGGTAAAAAACATTATTTGTCACATTGGGAAGGTAAAGATCAGGCAGTGATGACAGATGGTACGACTTATACTTATGCAAAAGGTGTATTTACAGCAAAAAATGGAAGTTCATTTACGCAGAAAGATTATGAAGTAACCGGGCTGAAATATGTGCCGGTTAAGATAAGAACAGCAGATCTGAATTCATTGAAAGAAAAATATACAGTCGTAGAAAATGGCGGTGAACTGATTGGTGGATACGGTGAAAACCAGCTCAAGTCATACAAAACGATTGCAGATGTAACAGCGAATACAAATGGTCTTAAGACAGCAGAAAAGCAGGAAGATGGTTCTTTCGCATTTTCAGCAAGAACAACAGGATCTTATTCTGGATTAAAGGATACACAGCTTGCAACTGCTGATGTTACTCCGGATGTCAAAGCAGGAGATAAAGTTGGAAGCTATGGAGAATTCATCCGTGTAGATTTTAATGGAAATTATGGCGGACTTGGTTCTGCGATGCAGGCTGTTGAATGGACATACTATGGAAATGATGATACTTATACAAATCCGGTAAGAGTATTTGGAACAAAATTTGCATCAGATAACTGGATGCATAAATCAATGGGGATCCAGCTTGGACTTACTGATTCTTTAAGATGCCAGCTGCCGGAAAATACGAATGGAACCGGTTACTGGAAGATTACTATCTATGGACTTGGTTATGCTGATTACAGCTATAATTTTGAGGTTGGAACAGAGAATATTGCCACATTAAAAACAGCAAGTGCAGAAGAAATAGCGGCATTGCAGGCAAAGATCGATGAAGCAAAAGCCTTGAATCGATTTGCGTATACTACTGATAGCTGGAAAAAGATGCAGGATGAACTGGAAGAATCAGAAGTTCTCCTTAAGTCAGAAAATCCATTGAAGTCAGAAGTAAACGAACAGGTTAAACATCTGACAGATGCAATTGACTCTCTTGTGACAGTGCAATATGTTCTCATGAACATCCCATACGCAGAATTCTACAAAGCTGAAACAACAGGTAATGATATTGCGGTAGATGCATTTACTTCTGCGACAAAGAACAAGACCAGAACCAAAGGCCTTGCAGGTGGATCATACCATGAAAATGCAGATGGATCCAAGATTGATGGTATCACTTATGCTGTAAAAGTAGACCCTTCGGTAGATCTTTCAAAATACAAAGAAGTGAAAGACGGTGATTCCGTAGAAATTACAGTTACAAACAGAGGACAGACAACTACCACAACACTGACTGGAAAAGACACATTATTTGAAAATGCATCTTATGCATACTATCCACTTACAGAAGCACCGGCAAACTATAAAGAAGTTTCTGTCGATGCAGATGGAAATCTTGTGTTCAGTGAAGTAAAAGGTCAGGAAGCAACGAAAGTAGAAGGAGTTACAGCTGAACTTTTAACCGAAACATCTTATGGAGATTATGAGCTTGATCTTGATGGACTTCCAGAAGAAATCAAATCAGATAATGTAAATGCAGTTGTAGTAAAGACAACAGACGGAACCGCTTATGGTATGCGTCATCTGGAAAATATCTGGAGAGGTAATGAAATTGCATGGAGTACCGGATTTACTAGTGAAGTACATGGTTGCCCGACATCATCTGAACATTACAAATCTATGATGGGCAAGACCATTGACAGCATTGAGTATTATACAACAAATGGGGTGTATACAATGGATATCGCAGATATCTATGTTCCTGTAAAATCAGAAACTACAAAATCAGAAGTTGCAGATGCAGACATTGCAGCAGGCAAGACTACAATCAATGTACAGCTTCCAGATGGATTTGATCCGGAATACAGTGTGGATGGACTGGATGTGTCGGTAGAAGGTAATGTACTGACTTTTAAAGCAGCGACAGAGAGCAGAGCAGCAGCTTCTGTAAAACCTGGAAAATATACCCTCACAATTAAAGATAAGAACAAGAAATATGCAGATGTTGTTACAACGTTTACATTGACAACAAAAGATATGCCTGCAGCATATGATGAAGAGAATAAGAAACTTGTAGAGGCAGAAGGATTTGACATAGATGCGCTTAAAGCTTATCTTGGAAATATTACTTCTGTAAATGTAAATGGTAAAGATTATGCAGCAAGTGGAAGAGGCTCCGTAGTTATTATCAATAAGGATGGTACGATCAAGACAGATGCAGATCCGTTTAAGGATGCGGTAGCTGGAACGGAATTCCAGATTACAGTAGCTTCAACAGGTTATACAACTCCTCTTACATTTACTTACAAGATAGCAGAGACTCCGGCACCGGCAGAGGTTGATACAACAGCACTGGAAGCTGCAATTGCAGAAGCTGATAACCTTAAAGAAGCAGACTACACAGCAGACAGCTGGGCTGCATACCAGGCGGCACTTCAGAATGCACGCACTGTATTGGAAGCAAAGGAAAGTCAGGAAGCAGTCAATCAGGCACTTTCTACTTTGAATGCAGCAAAAGATGCACTGGTTAAAGCTGAAGAAGAACCGGTTGCAATCAATACTGCTTCTCTTGAAAAAGCAATTGCAGATGCAAAAGCGCTTAAAGAAGCAGACTACACAGCAGAAAGCTGGAAAGCACTGCAGAGCGCACTTTCAGATGCCCGGAAAGCACTGGAAGCGAAAGAAAGCCAGGAAGCAGTAGATAATGCAACAAATAGCCTGAACAAAGCGATCAAAGCACTTGTAAAGAAAGGCAGCTCATCTGTAAAGAAGACAGATGGTACAACCAATGGGTCAAAGACAAGCGGAAGCGATTCTGTGAAGACAGGAGATCCGGCAAGTGTACTTGGCTGGCTTGGACTTGCAGTTTCTTCGCTCGGAGCAGGTATGGGCGGATTTGCTTGGAAACGCAGAAAAAGAAAATAAGACTACACGATAATTTGTAACAAAGAATCAAATTAGAATAAGAATCAGAAAGCTGACAGACAGATGAGAAAAAATACATTTGTCTGCCAGCTTTTTTTATAGGAGATTCCGAAGGAACTGCAGATTATGTAATTTCTATTACAGAAAGCTGGATGACACCGACGATCCTTATGACATTGACTTTTGTTGTATCTGCTTTTATTGCATTCTTTACAGGAACTTCATGGGGAA
>UMHG01054622.1_pt1 | contig 9972 bp, 7 predicted proteins | sample 1965471 | NCBI WGS metagenome assembly UMHG01 (sample SAMEA4836092, study PRJEB28245) | human gut metagenome | biome: gut microbiome; material: fecal sample | place: Denmark | collected 2008
AAGATGATTGACAAGTTCACAATTCTTCCTGTTGCTCCTACATTTGCAGAGGCTATCGCAAGAATCTACAACGACAAACCGTTCACAGCCGCTTTCGGTTGATAAGCGAACAATTTAATTATGTAATTAAACAGGCGGGTTTTAACTAACCCGCCATTTCGCTGTTTTACTGCAAATTTTTCATAAGTGAAAATGTATAATGTAATAATGAATTCTATATTAGTATAAGGATATAAGGAAAACGGATATGTTCGGAAAAAACAAATCAACGGGTTCAATCGAGTACATTGTAGTGGGACTCGGCAACCCCGACAGAAAATACGAAAACACTCGTCACAACGCAGGCTGGCTTGCAATTGACCGCATTGCCGACAAGCTCGGTTGTGATGTGAACAAAATAAAATACAAAAGCTTGATCGGCACTTGCACTGTAAACGGCGCAAAAGTTATGCTGATGAAACCCACAACATATATGAACAACAGCGGTCAGGCAGTTGTTGAGGCGATGAACTTCTACAAAATCCCACCCGAAAATGTCATTGTAATTTTTGATGACATTTCGCTTGATGTCGGAAAAATGCGTATCCGTTCAAAGGGCAGTGACGGCGGTCAAAGGGGAATGCGCAGTATAATCTATCTCAGCGGAAGCGATAAATTCCCCCGCATCAAGGTTGGCATAGGCGCAAAGCCAAATCCCGACTGGGACCTTGCCGACTGGGTGCTTTCAAAGTTCACTCCCGATGAAATGAAAAAGCTTGATGAAATTTTTGACAATGCCGAAAAAGCAATCGAGCTGATTATTGACGGAAAAATCGACCGTGCTATGAATTTGTTCAACTGAAAAGGGACAAAGAAATGAATAATCTCAACTTTCTTGTTGATGTCCTCAAAGACTCGCCCGTTTTCAAAACACTTGAAAAGAATGTCAAGCCGGGCAGAACGGTCTGTGCTTCGGGACTTTCAACAATCAACAAATCAAATATCATCTATGCGCTGTGCCGCCTCAAGGGCGTCACGGCATTTTGTCTTGCCTCCGATGAAAAAGAGGCGCAAACTTTGTGCAACGACCTTTCGTGCATGGGACTTCGTGCCTATGTTTATCCTGTGCGTGACTTCAACTTTCTTGACTTTCAAAGTCGTTCTCACGAGTACGAGCACGCAAGACTTAAAGTTTTGCTCAAGCTTATCAATCATGAATGTGATGTTGCAATTGCGTGTGTTGATGCGGCGGCACAGCTTACCGTTCCGAAAAATGTGCTTGAACAGTCGGTTATTGAATTTGAAGAGGGCAGGGAGCTCTCGCTTGAAAAGGCGACAAAGGCACTTACTCTGCTCGGCTACGAACGCTTTGATGCGGTAGAGGGCAGCGGTCAGTTTTCGCTGAGAGGCGGTATTCTCGACTTCTTTATGCCCGACAGCGACTATCCCGTGAGATGTGAATTTTGGGGCGATGAAATTACCGACCTCAGCTATTTTGACATTGAAACACAGAGAAGATTTAAAAAGGCTGACAAAATTACGCTTTCGCCCTCAACCGAAATCGTAATTGAGGACAGAGCCGCCCTTGCAGATAAAATTGAACACAAGGCAAAGCTCCTCCGTTCCAAGAACCGCGCCAAAGCCAAGGAAAAACTTTTTTCAGAGGCAGAGCTTATCCGCAGCGGTGCAATGATTGCCAATGCGGACAAATTTATCAATCAGATTTACGATAAACCCGAGTCGCTTTTTGATTATCTCGACAGAAACACCCTCGTTTTTGCGTCCGAATTTACTGCAATTCAGGAACGGGGAAAGTCAATGGACTTTATCAGCAATGAAACCCTTATGCAAGGCTTTGAGGACGGAACCCTTTGCAGAGGTTTTGACCGCTTTGCGCTCACATTCAACGAATGTACCGAGTTTTTGCAAAGTCACGGAACAATCGTGCTTGAAAACTTTGTTCACGGAAGTATGCCTCTCAAGCTGTCGGAAATCATCAGCTTTTCAACAAAACAGCTCTCGGCATGGGGCGGTTCGTATAAACAGCTAAAAGAAGATGTTGACGGACTTTTTACCCCCGAAAGCAAGGGCGTTATCTTTGCAGGAACAGAAAGAGCTGCCAAAAATCTTTGTGACACCTTTAACGCAGACGGCATAAACGCTGTTTACAGCGAGGGTGCGGATAAGATTTCAAAGGGCGAATTGCTTGTTATGCAGGGTGCATTGAGTGCGGGCTTTGAGTATCCGTCACAAAAGTTTTTTGCAATAACCTACAGTCAGGTTTCGTACCGTCCCGAAAAGTCCAAAAAGAAGAAAAAAAAGACGGGACAGGAAATTTACAGCCTTTCCGAGCTTGCCCCCGGTGATTATGTTGTACACAATGTTCACGGTATCGGTGTGTTCGGCGGTATAAGAAAAATTGATACTCACGGAGTTATAAAGGACTATATCAAGATTGACTACGCAAAGGGCGATGTGCTTTATGTGCCTGTCACACAGCTTGATATGGTTGCAAAATATATAGGTCCGAAAGAGGATTCAAGGGTTAAGCTAAACCGACTCGGTTCGGGCGACTGGCAAAAGGCAAAGGCAAGGGTTAAAACCTCTGTCAAGGACATTGCCAAGGAGCTTATTGAGCTTTACTCACAGCGTATGAAAGCCAAGGGCTATGCCTTTTCGGCTGATAACGAGTGGCAGAGAGATTTTGAACTCAGCTTTGAATATGACGAGACTCCCGACCAGCTGCGTTGTTGTGAGGAAATCAAGCATGACATGATGCGTTCGTCGCCGATGGACAGACTTCTCTGCGGTGATGTCGGATTCGGCAAAACAGAGGTTGCACTCCGTGCCGCCTTTAAGTGTATTGCAGATTCAAAGCAATGCGCATTGCTCTGCCCCACAACAATCCTCGCATGGCAGCATTATCAGACGGTAATCAAGCGTTTTGAGGGCTATCCCGTTCGTGTGGAACTGCTTTCAAGATTCCGTACAGCAAAACAGCAGAAAGAAATTCTCCAAAAGCTAAAGCGAGGAGAAATTGATATGATTGTCGGAACTCACAGACTTGTGCAGAAGGATGTTGAATTCCGTGACCTCGGACTTGCAATCATAGATGAGGAACAGCGTTTCGGTGTTGCTCAAAAGGAGAGGTTCAAGGAACTGTGCAAAAATGTCGATGTGCTTACGCTCTCGGCTACTCCTATTCCGAGAACCCTCAATATGGCGATGAGCGGTCTGCGTGATATGAGCGTTATCGAAGAAGCGCCGACAAACCGTCAGCCTGTTCAGACCTATGTGCTTGAACACGATGATGCGGTTATCAACGAGGCAATCCGCCGTGAACTCCGCCGTGGCGGTCAGGTGTTCTATCTTCACAACAATGTTGAAACAATTTCTTCATGTGCCGCAAAAATTCAGGAGGCTGTTCCCGAGGCAAAAATCGCAATCGGTCACGGCAAAATGAAAGAGGGCGAACTCAGCGAAGTTTGGCGACAAATGCTTGAACAGGAGATTGATGTGCTTGTCTGCACGACAATTATCGAAACGGGTGTCGATTTGCCGAATGCCAACACCCTTATTATAGAAAATGCCGACTGTATGGGACTTTCGCAGTTGCATCAGCTCAGAGGCCGTGTGGGCAGAAGTTCACGAAGGGCATATGCCTACTTTACCTTCAGACGGAACAAGGTTCTCACGGAGATTCAGCAGAAAAGGCTTGCCGCAATCAGGGAATTTACAGAATTCGGCAGCGGCTTCCGCATTGCAATGCGTGACCTTGAACTGCGAGGTGCGGGCAATATTATGGGCGCACAGCAGCACGGGCATATGGAATCGGTCGGTTACGATATGTACCTCAAGCTTCTTGATGAGGCAGTAAGCGAGGAAAAGGGCGAGCAGAATGTCACAAAAGACCTCGACTGTCTTATTGATATTTCGGTTGACGCTCATATTCCCGAAAGCTATGTTGAAAGTCTTACACTTCGTCTTGATGTTTACCGCAGAATTGCCGATATCCGCAGTAACGAGGACGCAGACGATGTTATTGACGAGCTGCAGGACAGATTCGGCAAGATTCCGAACTCGGTTCTCGGACTTATCGACATTGCCCTTGTGCGTAACAAGGCTTACTCAATGGGCATTTACGAAATCAGACAGAACGGCACAACGCTCATGCTCTTTGTAAACGAACTCAAATCCCCTCAGGTTGCCGACTTGCTCATTGCTTTGGGCGGAAAGGCAAAGCTTGTTGCCGGAGCAAAACCGTGCGTTGCGGTTGAGTGTAAAAACGGTTCCGCTCCGCTTGAAATCCTCACCAAAATTTTCGGTGTGCAGTAATTTAACGGTATGAAACCGTAATTTGTTAAGAAAAAATCCCCCGAAACTACAAAAATGCTGTTTTTCGGTGGAAATTCTCAACAAAATTTTATAAAAATGTAGACAATGACGATTTTTTTGTGTATAATCGTAAGGTACATTATCCTGTGAAAGTGTGTTTGCAGGACACTTTGCATTTAATTTTTCAGAAGGACGGTAAAAAACTATGAAGCCTAATATCAAGGTTGGTTCATTTTTACTTGCAATTGTTATGATGTTCTCAGTTTTTGCAATTGCAGGTTGTACACCCACAACTCTTAACAAAGAATGGTCGTATAAGACAAGCGACAACGAGCTTGCCATCGGCGTTTATATCTACTCACTCAATGCAGCTTACAGTCAGGCTGAGTCATTTGCTAAAAAGCTTGATGATTATGATTCGACATCTGACAAGTGGCTTGATGAAAAAATCAAGGACGATGACGGCAACGAGCAGGTTGCAAGAGAGTGGATTAAAGATCAGGCTAAGAAAATGTGCCTCAGCTACCTCGTAGTTGACGAACAGCTTAAAAAGGAAAATGTAAACATCGGTCAGGCAACTCTTGACTCCGCAACAAGTCAGGCTGAAACATACTGGAATGTCGGCCCGTATGCGTCACAGGGTTATGTAATGCCGATGAAGAAGCAGTATGAAAAGTACGGCGTTTCACTCGACAGCTTTGCATACTGCACAACTCTCTACAACACAAAGTATGAGGCTCTCTTCAAAGCAGTTTACGGCAAGGGCGGCTCAAAGGAAGTTTCCGACGCCGACCTTACAAAGTATTTCAAGGAAAACTATACGGACTACTCATATCTTCCCGTGAACCTTTATACATCAACAAAAGATGAGGCAGGTTCATCAAAGAATGTTGCAATGAGCGACAAGGAAATCAAGAAGGTTGAGGATCAGCTTAACGGTTACAAGAATGACCTTAACAAGGGCGGTTCTTTTGATGATGTTATTGCATCATACAAGAAGTCAAGCGGTTCGGGAACAGATTCTTCTGTTTCAAATGTAGAAGTTCTCGACAAGAGCTCAATCGGTGACGAGCTTAAAAAGGCTATCGGCAAGCTTAAAACAGGCAAGGCTGAAACTCTCAAGGTCGGCAGCGGCGACAGCGCAATCTACTATCTCGTTTATAAGAAAGATGTCAACAAGGATGTTGACAGCTATATCGGCAACGAATCAAACAGAGCCGGTGTACTTGCGTCAATGAAGTCAGACGAATTTTCAAAGTACATTGACAGTCTTGCAGAGAAACTCAAGTATGAGGAAAACACTTCGGTTATTGACAAGTATAAGCCCGAACTCTTCTTCGTTGCGGTTGAGCCTACAACATCGGCGTCAACAACATCGGCATCCGATAAAAGCTCAAAATAATTGATATTGGACATACAACAGACGCATTTTCAGATTATTCTGAAGAAAGGGGCTTTTATGAAAAAACATTCAAAGCTTTGCGCAATTTTTCTGACGGCACTTTTGAGCATTTCTGCTGTGAGCTTTTCCGTATCGGCAGTCGGTGAGGAGGTTGATCCCGGCGGAGATTCAAGCGTTATTGTTGATCCCGTAGAGCCGGAGCCTGAGCCCGAACCGGAACCGGAACCATCACCGGAGCCTGAGCCGCAGCCGCAGCCCGATCCTGTGTATCCGGATTCTTCGGACAGTTCATCATATGTAGATCCCGGCTATTCGTCAAGTGATTCGTCATATGACAACAACTATAACTATGACAGTAGCTATGACTACAACAATAACAGTTATGACAATAATTACAGCAGCAGTCAGACTTACTACTACTCTGAGCCGTCATATGTAGGCGGCGGTCAGTCCTATGTTGCTCCGTCAAATACTGCTCCGTCAGCGTCGCTCATCAAGTCTGACGATAACATTGACGAAAAAACTCTTTCAAGCAACGACTGGTCGGATATCGCAAAAAATCTTAAAAATACCGACACATCGGGTTCTGACGGTGATGACTTTAACTTCATCAAGAACAATAACAGCAAGGGTGACAACGGTCATTGGATGTTCTATGTTTCACTCGTTTTACTCTCACTCGGTGTTGCAGGCATTGCGTACTTTGTAATTTCAACTGTTCTCAACAGAAAGAAGAGAGTCACAGTCGGCGGCAGAAGTAACGCTCCAAAGAGCAAATCTGCACAACCACAGCGTTACAGCAGTAACGATGATTATGCCGATGATTACTCATCTTCAGGCAGAAAGTCCGAAAGACGCAGTAAGTACGATACTGCCGAAATTCAGCTTTCAAAGAACAGCCAAAAGGGCGGAAGAAGATACAAGTAATTAAATAACTTTATAAAACAAAAGCAGTTCCAAAATCGGAACTGCTTTTTTGTTTGACTGTGTAATTAAATTTTCGCATGACTTCTGTTTGAATGTCAAAATCAGTTTTTGTCATACGGCTTTTTGTATGCCTCTTTGAACGGTTTTACCGTGCCGTCCTTTTCTTCAACGCTTACATTGTCAAGTGTTGCGTTGAACTGTGTGCGGATTTCGCCGAGATAAATTTTGTACAGCTCTTTCTGTTCTTTTTGCTCAGCCTCGGTAAGTCCCTGTTCCTTTTTCTTTTTTGCAAGCTCGTTAATTCTGTCAAGCATCTTTTTATCCATAAGTCAATCCTCCCGACCGTTATTTTGGTTTTGAGAGCAATCTGCTCCAAAGCTATGATATCACACAATCAGCCAAAGTGCAAATTTTCGATTTGTCGGTTGAAAACAAAAATTTTTTGTGCTATCATTCAATTAAAGCCGTTACACGGCAAATTTTTTCGGCGGTGAATTATGGAAAATTTCAGCTTATTGCACCCGACAAATTCAAATGCATCCTACAGAACTCTCAACAAAGAGGCGCTGAATGATTTGTCGGTTGATTATATATGTGACGCTCTCACAAAAGAGCAGTATGAACGCAACAGCATAAAGCAGCTGCTGATAAATATTACGGATGACGAGGAAGTTATAAAATATCGTTGCGATGTTTTTGAGGATTTTCTCCGTTTTCCGAAACTTCGTGATGATCTATCCGCACTTCTTGTAAAGCTGAACGATTTGCGTGAAATTGAGCGCTTTCAAAAGGATACCGAGGCATCTTCCTTGTGGCAGCTTGTAAACCGACTTCGTGAAATGGACGGCTATGTCGATTGCATTACAAGAATAAAAAACACGCTTGAAACAATTGAAGTAAAGTCGCAGGGCCTGCTTGAGCTCAAGAAAAATGTTCAGTCAATTTACAATGACAGCGGTTTTCCCGAACTAAAAAAGGATATAATAGATACGCTTGCAAAGGCTCAAAAGCTCAAGAGCATTACACTCGGTGTGAATCTTGACGATTTGCTCCGCCCAAAGAGTGTGGGTGTAATCTCACTCAATGACAAAGAATTTACCGACAGCGGTATTCTCAAAAGATTTATGAAGTTTACAAACCGTGACAGCGAACTGCACCACGGCAACGATGTTTCGGGATTTTTAAGCTTTCATCCGTCCAATCCGTCAACCTCTCAGTTCGGACTTGGACAGTTCGTTGTGGGCGCTCAGCAGGATGTAAACCACACTATGAACAGCTCGCTGACCGGCGCAGATCCTATGTCTGACGCACTCAAAAATGTTGTGACCGATATCCTCCGCAGAACCGTAAATGACATAAAATCAATGCTCAACAGATATGTCAATGTAAACGGCTACTCGTTCGTTTCGCTTATGCCCGAAATCATTTTCTATATTCGTTTTGCAGAGCTTTGTGATAAGATGAAAAAGAAAAATCTTCCGCTGTGCAAGGCAGAAGTTTTGCCGAAAGAGGACAGAAACTGCTGTCTTAGAGATGTTTACAACCTCAAACTCGGCATAAAATCGGCAAACGGTGAGAATTTGAATATTGTCACAAACGATATTGATTTTAACGATGACAGGCGAATTTACATTCTGACAGGTCCGAACCGTGGCGGTAAAACCACGATTACTCAGGCGGTCGGACTTGCGTTTCTGCTTGCTCAGAACGGAATATATGTTCCTGCAACGCAGATGAAATTCAGCCCATGCGACAGCATTTTTACGCATTTTCCTGCCGATGAAAACGATACCGTTGACCTCGGCAGACTCGGTGAAGAAAGCAAAAGACTTGCCGAAATTTTCTCCTCGGCAAGCCGTTACAGCCTGCTTTTGCTCAACGAAAGCCTTGCAACAACCAATGTTGCCGAGGGCTTGTACATTGCCCGTGATGTTGTCAAATCAATGCGATATCTCGGCACAAGGGCGATTTTTAATACCCATATGCACGATTTGGCTCGCAATCTTGACGAGGTGAACACAACCGTAAAGGGCGACAGCAAGATTGAAAGTCTGGTAACAGGTGTCGAAAACGGACAGCGTTCGTTCAAGGTTTTTATCGCTCCGCCTCAAGGTGTAAGCTATGCCAAAGACATTGCCGAAAAATACGGTGTAACCTTTGACAAAATCAAAAAACAGATTGATCGGCAGCGTGTCGCTGCACCCGGTTCGGGAAGATAGTATGTAATATTAAAAGCATATTATGCCCGAGCGTAGTATTGTAATTGTTAGCACAATTCTGTAGGGGCGTTCATTGGACGCCCGCACGGCGAGCCGCCGTTCCAAATTCGTGAGGAGCTAAAAGCTACTGATACAACGGCGTGGATAGGCAAGATGAACAATGTCAGAAACCGGGCAGCGGAAGTCGTAAGCGAAGAGATTATCTATAAGTAAAAACTGTAATCGGAGGGTAAGGCAACGAGCTTTATCCTCCGATTTTTCAAAACCGCTTGACAAATCCAAATGACAATAATATAATACATTTTGACAACCATACTTGTCAGATAGACAAAGAAGATTGTCGGACGGAGGTGCTGTATGATACTGCGAAATCGTTTGAAGGAACGCAGAGCTGCACTGAATGTCAATCAGCAGGAAATGGGACGCTTATGCGGCGTATCACGGCAAACGATCAGCCTGATTGAGCGGGGCGATTATTCGCCGTCGGTCACCCTTGCTCTGACGATTGCAAAGGTCTGCGGCGTTACGGTAGAAGAAGTCTTCTATTTACAGGAGGAAACTGAAAATGAAAAATGACGAAATCAAACAGGCAAATCGAAAAGCTCTGCCTAAATTTTTGCTTTTTGCGGTCGTATGTACGATTGTCGGCGGCGTGGTCGGTTATTATTCCGGTCACAGTGCAGCAAAAGGCGGGTTGGATCAACTGGTTGGCACGATGAAAGAAGCGGGAGCGTTCTTCGGAACGCACATCGCTCCGTGGCTGATGCTGGCGTTGGCGGTCATCGTGCCGGTGGTCTGCATCCCAATTTATCGGAGTGCAAAGAAACTGGTTGCTGCGTGGGATGGCGAGGATGAGGACATCTCGGATACGGTTGACAGAAAGCTGTCTGCTGTGATTTGGATTACAAGCGTAGCCCTTATCGTCTCCTATTTTCTTATTGCCGCATCCTATTCCGGTGGCTTTGCAACATTTGACAGTAAGAACAGCACAATCATCTTTTTTATCGGCGTTGTTGCTTTTTTCGGCATAATGGCTGAGGCGACGATTATTCAGCAAAAGTGCGTGGACACCGCCAAGCAGACAAATCCCGAAAAGAAAGCATCCGTCTA
>UMHG01066743.1_pt1 | contig 9902 bp, 8 predicted proteins | sample 1965471 | NCBI WGS metagenome assembly UMHG01 (sample SAMEA4836092, study PRJEB28245) | human gut metagenome | biome: gut microbiome; material: fecal sample | place: Denmark | collected 2008
CTTATAAATAATGTTAAACTATAGTGTTGCGGAATTAAGGATGCAAACGTTTTCTGACAAATTATCCGGATTTTATGCGATTGCTTCCTATATAATTCCTTATCCTGCTTATATTTGTGGCACGATAACTAATTAAAATACCATAGCATGAGAAACATGAAGACTATTTTCACTAAACTGGCCTGCTTCCTGCTCGCCCTTTTCATGAGCGGCGCAGCAATGGCCGAGAGCATTACTTCGCCTGACGGCCAACTCCGATTGAACTTTTCGGTAAATCCCCAGGGTGAACCTGTTTACGAACTTTCCTACAAAGGAAAAGCGGTTATTAAGCCCTCGAAACTCGGTCTGGAACTGAAAAATGATCCGGGATTGATGAACGGATTTACTTTGGCCGGTACCGAAACCTCTACGTTTGATGAAACCTGGGAACCGGTGTGGGGTGAAGTAAAACAAATCCGTAACCACTATAATGAAATGGCCGTAACGCTGAATCAGAAGGCGCAGGACCGCAATATCATCATTCGTTTCCGCCTCTTTGACGACGGTCTCGGCTTCCGTTACGAGTTCCCTTTGCAGAAGAACTTGAACTACTTTGTTATCAAGGAAGAACGTACCCAATTTGCTATGGCGGGCGACCATAAGGCGTTTTGGATACCGGGCGACTACGATACGCAGGAGTATGACTACATGGAGTCCAAACTTTCCGAAATACGCGGATTGATGGAGGAAGCTGTCACAGGCAACGCCTCGCAGACACAATTCTCTCCGACAGGTGTGCAGACCTCCCTTCAGATGAAGACGGCAGACGGATTGTACATCAACCTGCATGAAGCAGCTTTGGTGGACTATTCTTGTATGCACCTGAACCTGGACGACAAGAACCTGGTTTTTGAGTCTTGGCTGACCCCCGATGCAGTGGGTGACAAAGGCTATATGCAGGCTCCCTGCAAGTCGCCATGGCGTACGGTTATTGTCAGCGATGACGCACGCGACATCCTTGCTTCCAAGCTGACTCTGAACCTGAATGAACCTTGTGCCTATGAAGATGTTTCTTGGATTAAACCGGTGAAATATGTAGGCGTATGGTGGGAAATGATTGCCGGCAAAAGCACTTGGGCATATACGGACGAACTGCCCTCCGTCAAACTGGGCGAAACGGACTATTCCAAGACAAAGCCCAACGGACGTCATGGCGCCAACAATGAAAACGTGAAGAGATATATCGACTTTGCGGCTGCCAACGGTTTCGACCAAGTGCTGGTGGAAGGTTGGAACGAAGGCTGGGAAGACTGGTTCGGACATTCCAAAGATTATGTTTTCGACTTTGTAACCCCATACCCCGATTTCGATGTAAAGATGCTGAACGCTTACGCCAAGAGCAAAGGTGTGAAGCTGATGATGCATCATGAAACATCTTCTTCCGTCCGCAATTACGAACGCCACATGGACAAAGCCTATCAGTTTATGGTGGATAATGGCTATAATGCAGTGAAAAGCGGCTATGTAGGCAATATCATTCCGCGCGGAGAACACCACTACGGACAGTGGATGAACAACCACTATCTCTATGCCGTGAAGAAAGCCGCCGATTATAAGATTTGCGTCAACGGCCACGAAGCCGTACGCCCCACAGGGCTGTGCCGCACCTATCCTAACCTGATTGGCAACGAATCGGCCCGCGGAACCGAATATGAAGCCTTTGGCGGTAGCAAGCCGTTCCACACCACATTGCTTCCCTTTAACCGTCTTATCGGTGGCCCGATGGACTACACTCCGGGCATTTTCGATACCAAACTGGATTTTATGGGCGATTTGCCTCATGGGCAGGTGCAGACTACGCTTGCCAAGCAGCTGGCTCTTTATGTCACCCTTTACAGCCCTTTGCAGATGGCTGCCGATTTGGTTGAGAACTACGAGAAGCATATGGATGCTTTCCAGTTCATCAAAGATGTTGCCGTAGATTGGGACGACAGCAGGTATATCGAAGCGGAACCGGGTGACTATATCACCGTAGCGCGCAAGGCGAAAGGTACCGATAACTGGTTTGTTGGCGGCATTACGGATGAAAATGCCCGTACTGCCAACTTTACTCTCGACTTCCTGACGCCGGGCAAGCAATATGTGGCTACTTTGTATGCCGATGGCAAAGATGCCGACTACAAAGAAAATCCCACTTCCTATCAAATAAAGAAAGGCATTGTGACCAATAAGACAAAGATGTCTGTCAAGGAGGCACGTAGCGGCGGTTTTGCTTTGAGCTTGATTGAGGCTGCTCCTGCCGATAAGAAAACTGTGAAGAAATGGAAATGATTAAGGTAAAAAGAGTTTCCGATTAGGCATTAGTTGGCTCCTTGCCGGATTTGAAGTCCGGCAGGGAGCTTTTTTATAAACTTCACTTATCCGTCCGAAGTGCTTATACCTTTGATTGCAAACTGAGTTATTCTTCTTGTTTGCTCTTCCTGCATCGGGCTTGCCTGCGAAAATAAGTTTTTTTAGAAATTGTATTGGCAGAATATGGCGCTAACAAAGAAACTTCTTTGTACCTTTGCACACGTTAATAAAATAACTAATAACACAAGGAACTTATGGGAGGTTTTTTCGGAACAGTCGCCAAAGCAAGTTGCGTGGCAGATCTGTTTTACGGTACGGATTATAATTCGCATTTAGGGACAAAACGTGGTGGCTTGGCTACTTACGATCAGGAAGAAGCGGTGTTTAAGCGCTCTATTCACAATCTGGAAAGTACCTATTTCCGAACGAAGTTTGAAGATGAATTGGATAAATTCAAAGGAAATTCCGGCATTGGAATCATCAGCGACACAGATCCTCAACCTCTCATCTTAAATTCCCACCTCGGTCGTTTTGCCATTGTAACGGTTGCCAAGATTGTGAATCTGCAAGAACTGGAAGCCCAACTTCTGGAACAAAACATGCACTTCGCCGAATTGAGCTCCGGCAAAACCAATCAGACAGAACTTATAGCCCTGCTCCTGATACAAGGCAGAAACTTTGTGGAGGGCATCGAAAATGTATATAAGCATATCAAGGGTTCGTGCTCCATGCTGCTGCTTACGGAAGACGGCATTATTGCCGCCCGCGACCATTGGGGGCGTACTCCGGTCGTTATTGGTAAGAAAGACGGAGCTTATGCCGCAACAAGCGAGTCGAGCAGTTTTCCGAACTTGGGTTACGAGATAGACCGCTATTTGGGACCGGGAGAGATTGTCCGTCTGCATGCCGATAGGGTGGAGCAAATGCGCAAGCCCAATGAAGGAATGCAGATATGTTCCTTCCTGTGGGTTTATTACGGTTTTCCTACTTCGTGCTATGAGGGCAAGAATGTGGAGGAAGTGCGCTTTTCCTCCGGTCTGAAAATGGGACAGACCGATACCTCGGAGGTGGATTGTACTTGTGGAATTCCTGACTCCGGTGTGGGCATGGCGCTGGGATATGCCGAAGGAAAAGGCGTTCCCTATCATCGGGCCATTTCGAAATACACGCCTACATGGCCTCGCAGCTTTACTCCCAGCAGGCAGGAGTTGCGCTCACTGGTGGCGAAGATGAAGCTCATCCCTAATAGGGCTATGCTGGAAGGTAAGCGCTTGCTGTTCTGTGACGATTCCATTGTGCGTGGAACCCAGTTGCGCGATAATGTAAAGGTGCTTTACGAGTATGGAGCCAAAGAAGTCCACATACGCATCGCTTGTCCACCGTTGATATACAGTTGTCCGTTTGTAGGTTTCACTGCATCCAAAGGCGATTTGGAATTAATAACCCGTCGTGTCATCAAGGAACTGGAAGGGGATGAAAATAAGAATCTTGAGAAGTATGCCACTACCGGTTCGCCGGAGTATGAGAGAATGGTAGAGGTTATTCGCGAACGTTTCGGGCTTTCTTCCCTAAAATTCAATACTTTGGAAACATTGGTGGAAGCCATCGGACTTCCTAAGTGTAAACTGTGTACCCATTGTTTTGACGGTAGCAGTCATTTCTGATTGACAAATTGCTGCTGAAGAATAAAAAAGAGGCGTGAATTGCTTGGCAGTTCACGCCCCTTTTTTTAACTTTACGGCAGTAAAATAGTGATTAGGGTTTAGTGATAAGTGATTAATGCCGTTCGGATAAAGAAGGAGGGCGCGGTTGTTGTCTACTGACCGTTAATCGTTCATCACTGATCGCTAACCCCTAATCATTAATCACTAACAGCTAATCACTATCATCATGACTTTAGTAGAACGTTTTTTAAAGTATGTAAGTTTCGATACGCAATCGAATGAGGAGAGTGGGGTAACACCGAGTACTTCAGGGCAAATGGTGTTTGCTAAATATCTGAAGAAAGAATTGGAGGCTTTGGGCTTGGAAGAGGTCACGCTGGATGAGAACGGTTATCTGTTCGCCACCCTTCCTGCCAATACAGATAAGTCTGTACCTGTCGTGGGGTTCATTGCCCACATGGATACAAGCCCCGATATGAGTGGTAAGGATGTCTCCCCGCGTATTGTGGAGAATTACGATGGCAAGGATATTGTTCTTTGCGAAGAGGGGAAAGTGGTCCTTTCGCCTGCCCAATTTCCCGAACTGCTCGACCACAAAGGGGAAGACCTGATTGTCACCAACGGAAAGACCTTGCTGGGTGCTGACGATAAAGCCGGCATTGCCGAGATTGTTTCGGCGATGGTATATCTGAAAGAGCATCCCGAAATCAAGCATGGCAAAATCCGTATCGGTTTTAATCCCGATGAGGAAATCGGTTTGGGAGCGCATAAGTTCAATGTTGAGCAATTCGGTTGTGAATGGGCCTATACTATGGATGGCGGTGAAGTGGGTGAGTTGGAGTTTGAGAACTTCAATGCTGCTTCTGCCAAGATTGTTTTCAAAGGGCGCAATGTGCATCCCGGATATGCCAAACATAAGATGATAAACTCTATCCGCGTGGCCAACCGGTTTATGTCTATGCTCCCCAGTCACGAAACACCGGAGCATACCGAGGGATATGAGGGGTTCTATCATCTCATCGGCATTACGGGAGAAGTGGAGAAAACCACTGTTGCTTACATCATTCGCGACCACGACCGGAGTCGTTTTGAAAGCCGCAAAAAGGAATTTGAACATCTTGTCCGTAAGATTAATGCGGAATATGGCGAAGGTACAGCCGTACTCGAACTGCACGACCAGTATTATAATATGCGCGAGAAGATTGAACCGGTAATGCATATCATCGACACCGCCTTCAAAGCAATGGAAGCAGCCGGCGTGAAACCGCGTGTAAAAGCCATTCGTGGCGGTACGGACGGTGCGCAGCTGTCATTTAAGGGGTTGCCTTGTCCCAATATATTTGCCGGTGGCCTGAATTTCCATGGACGTTACGAATTCGTTCCTGTTCAGAGCATGGAGAAGGCTATGAAGGTTATTGTCAAAATAGCTGAACTTGTTGCCGCCGATAAATAAATCTTATTTTTTAACTCATAAATCACTGACTTCTACCATGAAAACCACTCCGTTTACAGAAACACATATCTCGCTGGGGGCTAAGATGCACGAATTTGCGGGATACAATATGCCTATTGAATATTCCGGCATCATCGATGAACATCTCACTGTTTGTCAAGGTGTCGGTGTGTTCGATGTCTCCCACATGGGAGAGTTTTGGGTGAAAGGTCCGCATGCATTGGACTTTTTGCAGAAAGTGACTTCTAATAATGTGGCGGCGCTTACTCCCGGTAAGGTGCAATACACCTGTTTTCCAAACGAGGATGGAGGCATTGTGGACGACCTGCTTGTTTATCAGTATGAACCCGAGAAATACTTGTTGGTTGTCAATGCTTCCAACATAGAGAAGGACTGGAACTGGTGTGTGGCCCATAATACGGAGGGAGCTGAACTCGAAAATGCATCCGACCGCATGGCGCAGCTCGCAGTGCAAGGGCCGAAAGCTGTTGAGGCGTTGCAGAAGTTGACGCCTATCAATCTTTCCGAGCTTCCGTACTATACTTTTACGCATGGTGAGTTTGCAGGAGAACCGGATGTCATTATTTCCAATACCGGCTATACCGGTGCGGGTGGTTTTGAACTTTATTTTTATCCGGAAGTAGCCATGAAGATATGGAATGCTGTGTTTGAAGCAGGTGCTGAGTTTGGTATCAAGCCTATCGGCTTGGGAGCTCGTGATACGCTTCGTCTTGAAATGGGATTCTGCTTGTATGGAAATGATCTGGATGATACGACCTCGCCTATCGAAGCCGGATTGGGGTGGATTACCAAATTTGTAGAGGGTAAGAACTTCATCAATCGTCCGATGCTGGAGAAGCAGAAAACGGAAGGTACGGTACGTAAGCTGGTAGGCTTTGAGATGATAGACCGCGGTATCCCCCGTCATGGTTATGAATTGCAGAGTATGGAGGGCGCCCCCATTGGCGTGGTTACTTCGGGCACGATGTCTCCCACGCGTAAGGTCGGTATAGGAATGGGGTATGTAAAGCCTGAATATAGTAAGATAGGTACGGAAATTTGTATTGACATGCGCGGACGCAAGCTGAAAGCAGTGGTGGTTAAGCCGCCGTTCCGTAAAGGCTGATAAAGAAGTAACAAAAAAAGGGAATCTGATATAGATTCCCTTTTTTCTGCTTAAAAAAAACAGATTATTTCTTGCGATTACCGTAACGGCTCATGAACTTATCAACACGACCGGCTGTGTCAACCAACTTAGACTTACCTGTATAGAACGGGTGAGAAGTGCTGGAGATTTCCAGTTTTACCAACGGATAAGTTTCGCCTTCGAACTCGATAGTCTCTTTGGTATTTACTGTAGAACGAGACAAGAACACGTCACCGTTTGACATATCTTTAAATACTACCGGACGGTAATTTTCAGGATGAATACCTTTTTTCATTTCGATATTTGTTTTTTAATTTATATTCTGTTACTATTTTGGTAATAAATAGTGTAATGGTCTTTTTCAGAGCGCAAAGATAATGCTTTTCTATGAAATGAAAAAGGTTTTTGAAAAAAAAATCAGGAAGTTACCCGGAACTTCCTGATTTAAAGAGAGAGTCTTTTTATTCAAAGGTTATAGTCGCTTTGAACTCTTCCCCATGCTCTTTTGCATTAACTTGCAGGGTTTTAGGATAATCACCTTCGAATGTATAAGCAAAAGTAAAGAAACCATTGCTATTGTCCTTGTTCAGGTTTTCCGGCAGTTTACCTAAGATGCCTGTCATTGCGGCAAGCCAGTCTCCGAAATCGAACATATCAAAAATATCGGGTGAATAGGTGGGGATTAAAAATCCGCCTTTGTTTTTTTCGGCGGTATAAGTATAAGCGGATGAATGAGTGTCATAGGCGCCCGGAGCCAAAGCCTTGTCGTTGTCATCAAATTTGTTGTCCTGATTATGGTCGTGCACATATACAGTATTGCCTTCGTTGTCTTGATAAGACTCGTCGGTACAGATATGCTTGGAACCACTAATGGTAGATGTGACATTGCCGTTCTCCCATACTGCATTGCAATAAGCGGTCATTTCTCCTCCTTCATATCGGCGTACGGAAATGAGCTGGCGGGCATTGTTGTAAGTGTAACGTTGCGTAATGATGGCTTTGCCTATCTTGACTTGAAGATCGGTTGCAAGTCCGGCCGTATTGAGAGTATAGGTACATGCAATATTGCCTGTTGCTTCCAACTCTTCTCCGGGGAGATCAAAACTGATTTTCTGGTTTTCGTATTTAATGGACAGTTCTTGTGTCTTGCCGTCAATATCCACAGATAACTTGACCAACCTGTTCTTGTCATCATAGGTAAAGGTGTAGTTCATAACCCCTTCATCTCCAAAGTCGGGGATATATGTTTTAAGACGTTTCCCTGTCCGGGTCGGCGGAGTTTCGATCTTTTGTTCGGTGGTAGTTACGGTAAACGGATCTTTGCCGGTAGGAGTAATGGTAATCTCACTTTCCGTTTGCTTAATGTCCTTGATTTCGATTTTTCCGAAATCGGTTAAAGACAGAATACGCAAATCATCGGATATCGTATAGGTTCCTTCTATTATATAAATGCCGTTCGCTTCTTCGGAACGCGTTGCGATTTTTGTTTTTGTAAGTAGGGAATAGTGTTTTTCTTCGTTGAGTTCCAAAGAAATATAGTCGGAGGTTTCAGGAAATGTCCATGTTTTGGCTACGGCCTTTATCAAATCGGCTTCGGTTGCCGGATAGGTGGCGTCAGGTTCGTTTGTAGCTGCATCCTGTGTTACTGCCAGCATTATGCTTTTTGCACTTCCTGCAGAAATAGTAATGGTAGCCGGTGCGGGGGATGTTTCAGTCGTATTAGGATCTGCTTTTACGATTAATTTGTTTTTGTCTTGTGTTACTTTACACCAGTTTTGATTGGAAATTGCAGTCCAGCTGTCTTGGTTGGTCGTAACATTAATTTCATGCGATTCAGTAGCTGCGGCTGTGAAGTGCAGCGCAGTAGCAGGAGCAATCGAGAGAGTGGGATCCGGGGTGGGAGGGGCGTTGTCATCGCCACAGGAGGTCATGATACACATTAATAGCATGCTCATGTAGAAAACCTTGTTTTTCATAATGTAGATTTTGTTTGTAAGTTTATAAATTAGGGAACATCTTTTTTATGGTATTTTACAAATTTAATATATTTTTGCATTATGAACAAGTAAAAAGCCGTTTTTTTTATCGAATGTGTTGATAGATGGATATCTTTGCGGAATAATTGTATAAACTAATATGAGGAAAGTTACTTTTTTATTTTCTTTTTGTTTCTGCGTTATAGTGGCGGTAGCCCAGAATACAGAACGTAAGCTGTATAGTATAGCTTTTTATAATCTTGAGAATTTGTTTGATACCATTCATGATGCAGGTAAGAACGATCATGATTTTTTGCCTGATGGCAGTTATCAGTGGACAGCGAAGAAATACGAATCTAAACTGCATAATTTGTCGATGGTGCTGGGTTCGTTGTCGCGAAATCTGGTTCCCGAAGGTCCGGCTGTTATTGGTGTGGCAGAAGTGGAGAACCGCAGGGTGCTGACGGATCTCGTCAGTCAGCCGGCCATTTCCAATTATAAGTTTATTCATTATGAAGGACCTGACAAACGAGGCATCGACTGTGCGTTGCTGTATGATCCGCAGCAGTTCACCGTTACAAATTCCAAGCTGGTACTCTCCACCCCGTTTGAAGGGGATACGGTGCACCTGACGCGTGGATTTCTGATTGTAGACGGTCGGTTGGCTGATGAGCGTGTGTGTGTCATCGTAAATCATTGGCCTTCTCGTGGTGCAAAATCACCGGTGCGCGTGCATGCTGCCAAGCAGGTGAAAGTACTTACAGACTCTTTGCTGCGTGAAGATAAGAAGTTGAAACTTTTTGTTATGGGGGATATGAACGATGACCCTATGGATGAAAGCATGCAGACTTTGGGAGCGCGCAAGTACATCTCGGGAATGAAAGCAAAACAGTTCTATAATCCTTGGTGGAAAACGCTGGAGGATAAGGGAGTGGGAACCTTGCTTTATCGGGGCAAATGGAATTTGTTCGATCAGATTGTGCTGTCAAGACCATTGGTGAAAACAAAAAAAGGATTGCGTTATGACCATAATGAAGTCTTTATCCGCGATTATCTGATACAGCAGGATGGTAAATACAAAGGCTCGCCTTTACGTACTCATGGCGGACGTGTGTGGCTGAACGGTTATAGCGATCACTTGCCTACGATTATCTATTTGAAAAAATAATATATAATAATGTGTAAATAGGGGGCCGGAAAGTAAACTTGCTTTCCGGCTTTTTTGTTTATGAGGTTGAGAACGCAAAAGGCAGTAACGGGCAGACAGATGCAAAAGCATTGTAATATGGAGATTACAATATTCTGTTAATTCAAGCCAATAGCTTTAAAAT
>UMHG01071656.1_pt1 | contig 9772 bp, 10 predicted proteins | sample 1965471 | NCBI WGS metagenome assembly UMHG01 (sample SAMEA4836092, study PRJEB28245) | human gut metagenome | biome: gut microbiome; material: fecal sample | place: Denmark | collected 2008
ATCTGAAGAACTTCTGGAATCAGATCTTTGCCTACAGAAATGACGGTGAATACTCCATAGACAATATGGCAGCAGAAAGGGCGATAAGGCCGGTCACTGTCCAACGAAAGAACAGCCTGTTCTTCGGAAGCGTGAAAGGAATACAGAACTCTGCAATCTATAATACCTTTATAGAAACCTGCAAACAGGCAGGAGTCTCCTTCAGGGATTACTTCTGCAAGCTGCTAAGAGAATTAAAAAAGGGAAGAACGGATTACGAAAACCTGCTTCCCATGACAATATGCAAATAATAATCGTTAAATTTGTAGATTCTTTTTTAGACGGGTGCCGACTGGCGCCCGTCTAAAAGGGGATACCCTAAAATTGGAAGTTTACGTGTGGTGATGATTCATTGCGACATATCCGACCAGCTTGTGCCTGAGTTACGTGGGCAATGGGCACAAGATGTAATGTATTTCTTTAGCAATATAATAGGTCGATTTAGTGTACCAATGTTTTTTTTAATTTCAGGATTTTTATTCTATCGGAATGGAACACTAACACACAATGAGTATGCATCTAAATTACATCATCGACTATACACACTTCTTATACCCTATCTTTTATGGAATCTGATAGCCTTTTTATTTTTCATAGCGAAGCATTACCCCCCCCTATGTCCCGTTTTTCAAGGAATCACGGAAATTCCAATTTCGTTTGAAAATTTTCTAAAATCATTTTGGGAATTTCGATTTGAAGGATTAGGAGAATCTAAATCCATGCCTATAGATTTCCCCTTGTGGTATGTAAGAGATTTGATGATTGTAGTACTTTGTTCACCTCTATTATACAGGCTCATTAAGTGTGGCAGATTATTAGTAGGATTAATCGGGGGTATTTGGCTGAGCTTTAACCCTGAGTTTTGTGGCATAGATATGACTGGATTTTTCTTTTTCACATTAGGCGGTTATTTTTCTATGAACAAGGTTGATTTAGCTGATATTTTTAAATCAAGAAAAGCAAAAATATCAACTATGTTTCTTTTTGTCATTGTAATTATAGCAGATATGATTACCCGTGGGGAAACTTATCATTATTTGCTACATAATATCACCATTTTAACAGGCATGATTGTAATGTTTATATGTGCTGATTTAATCCTAAGACTAAGCATCGGAAAATCTACGATTTTAATAGAACATTTCGCTTCGACAACATTTTTTGTATATGCCTTGCATGGCCTGTTTGTAGCACCTTTGAGAAAGGGACTTTGTCTCGCTTTACAACCGACATCAAATACCGTAGCTGTTATGACTTATATGCTAAGTATATTAACAACCATTATATTGAGTCTTATTACTTATTACGTGTTAAAAAAATTATGCCCACAATTCTGTAGTTTACTCAATGGTGGAAGATAAATGAAACTTGTAAGATAACCCCCAAATAGAAACAAAAATGAAAATCGCAATATCTGGAGATTGCTTGAGTGTTTTTACTAGTGCATATCCTGTCAGAGGTATGCTGCTTGAACTAATAAAACAACGTCAAGATGATTTATTTATCATATTTTATACTCAAAGGCCAAGACCTAAAATGTTAAAGTCTTTTTTTGAGCAATTACATGCACTCCCAAATGTAAAAACACGCTATTTTAAATGGAATAGATATGTCGTAGGTTTACAGCGTTTCCTTACTCTATCAAACTATTTTCCAATAGATAACAGTTACGATATTTTTATAAATCCAAGCTATTTGGAATATGTCCGAGCGTTCAAAGGTGTACAAATAGCCAATATAACAGATTTGTCCATACTCCATTCCCAAGCATCTATTCCACATGCAAAAATATGGAAGTTACAAAACAAATTTGCAAAATCTTTCTATTTCAGATTGAAAGATTTGAATGTGGTTTCTATATCTGAATACACGAAGCAGGATATTCATAGATATTTCAAGAGAGTAAATACCCGTATCAATGTAATTTATAATGGTATTGATGATTTTTGGTTTGACAATCACTATATCGAAAACAGTCTTACCAATCAATACCAGAATCGAGCCTATTTTATTTGGTGGGGATTCATGTCCCGCAGAAAAAATTTGATCAATATGTTATTAGCGTATGAGGAATTGGTGAAAGAGAAATGTGAGGTTCCAGATATGCTTATCATCGGAAATATAGCGGAGCATCTTAAAAAAGAGATAACTCCCCTAATGGAACGAAATGCCAAGATTATCCATTTGCCTTTCCAGGAAGAATATGTGCTCAAAACATTAGTAAAAAACAGTAAAGGACTTATATTTCCCTCTTTTTACGAAGGATTTGGATTACCTGTCATTGAAGCATACTCACAAGGTGTTCCTGTCGCTTGTTCTAATGTAACTTCCTTGCCCGAAATTGCAAATGGCTTCAGCTTTCTATTTGACCCGAATAATCGAATAGAAATCAAAGAGGCTTTTCTTCATCTATTGAATTTTAACAAAGAAAGCAATTCACCTTTGTTGATCCAGTATGCCCGGCAATTTACATATAAGAAAGCCGCAGAAGCCTATAATAAATTGATAAATAAAATGGTATGATTTGGGAAATTATACGTTATGGAATATTTGCCTTGTTTTTATGTCTGACATGCTTCTTTGTATATAGGCAGAAACATGAGTATCTTTTATGGTTGTATTTCTTTACATTTCCATTTCAAAACTGTGCCTTTTATCTTATAACTACATGGAATCCGTACAAGGTCGTTGCCATAGGTATGCTTTTTTGCATACTGTTTCACCCAGCAAACAGTCGGACTTCGGATGTACTTAAAAGGATTGTTGCATACTTTTTTATCATGCTATTACTTAGTAATCTGTTTTCGTTACTCATGCCTCCTGAAAATGTTGGAACACGCACTTTGATTCGCCTATTGGTTCAAGATGCCACTTACATATTAGGAGTCGTTCCATTATTATTCATGAACCGGCTTCCAAGAGATTTTGATCAAAGGGTCATAAAGTGGTACACGTATGCCATCTGTACACTGATAGGAATAGGGTTTGTACATTATTTCTTTCTTAAAGCAGGCATTCCATTTGCTCCCATCATTCGCGATGTAGGTACGTCCAATGCTGTTGCAGCCACTTTTTTTGGAGGTGATACAGTCTTTCGCATATATGGCCTTTGTGGAGAACCTAAGAATATGGCTTTCGCATTAACTCCATTTGTACTTTTTCTAATAACAAATTTCCTCTACAAAAAGAAATTGGATCTGAAAGCGGCAACTATATTGGCTTTGGGATTATTTATTTTATTAAACACGTTTTCTTCTGCCGCTTTTATTGAATTTGCGATTGGACTAATTGGTGTAGTGATTTTAATATTATCAAGAACTAATAAGTTAGTTGCAATACTGACTATCAGTACCGTATTAGTGATAGGCTCTTTCGGACTATTCCTTTCAGAAATTCAAAAAACGCAACCAACTAATGCTAAAACCGAAATCTCTTTTATTAATTCTTTTTATGAACGCTCTTTTGGACGTGCCCAAAATGAAATCGAGGATGGACGGTCAGAGGTTTTAATAACAAAAGATTTTATAGAATCCAATAATCCTATTTACTATTTATTCGGATATGGGCCGGGACAATATTCTTTCCATAGCAAAAATCTAACATTCAGTGGCGGATATATTCCAGTTCAATCGGGATTGGTCCTGAACTTAGTGGATTTTGGCCTCATTGGATATTTGTTTTTCTTTTATTTGCTATATCAAGTATATACTTTATATAAGAAATCCAAATCCAATGATATATCATTCTATTTTATAGTCATAGGCTGCTGCACAATGATTGGAAATTTCATGTATTCAATGATGGGAGGAAGTATCCTGATAGGTATGCTTCCTTTTATAGGCATTGCATTTCAATCATACCATTATAATACAGAATATGAGGACTAAGTTGATCCTTTAGATATGCTTGTTTCATCGCCTTTTAAGAAAGATCTATTCTTTCTCTATCTCTGTAAACTCCAAGGTTCACTACTTGCCTCCTTTGTATTCTTTTGCCATTCGCAGTTAGATTAATATTTTTTCTCTCTTAAGCATATGATGAAAATACTTCATTCAGGAACTCTTGATATAAAATACGGAGGGCCAGCATTAAGCACATATCTGACCATAAAAGGATTACACGCTAATCAGGTAAATGCAGAAATGCTTATGGCCCCTCTAACCAACAAGAAAGATTTAATAGCCAATGATGTGAAGATACATTATACTTCACCTACTTTGGAAACTCGCTTTGGATACATTCCATATCTAAAGACCTCATTGGAAAATATGCCCTTATATGATTTATACCATATACAAGGGCTATGGTTATATCTTGGACACGGAGTTGCAAATTTTGCCCGAAAAAAGAAAAAGCCTTATGTCATTACATTAAGGGGGATGCTTTATCCGCAGGCCTTAGCGCACTCTAAACAGATAAAACAACTGTCTTTGTTGTTGTATCAACGGGAAGATTTACAAAAAGCAGCCTGCATACAAGCTACTTGTCTTGAAGAAATGCACCATTACCGTAATATGGGTTTCACTAACCCTGTAGCAGTTTTACCCAATCCAATAGAAACAGACGGAATTATTGAACGCCCTATTGTCCAAAGTGATAAAATAAGAATCGGGTATTTAGGACGAGTACATCCACGCAAACGTATTGAAAGATTGATTTACGCATTCAGCATATTACGAAAAGAGATGCAAGATACCGAATTACTTATCATTGGTGCTGATGATGAACAATATGAGCAATTCTTGAAAGATGAAGTCAAAAGACTTAAATTGACAAATGTCCGCTTTACAGGTTTTTTGGCGGGTGTAGAAAAAGACAACGCAATAAGTTCATTAACTTATTTGGCAGTACCAAGCGACTTTGAAAATTTTGGAAATATTGTCACAGAGGCTTTAGTGAGAGGAATACCAGTCATTGCTTCCAAAGGTATGCCATGGCAAGAACTGGAAAAATACCATTGTGGTTGGTGGATTAGTAATGACCAAGAAACTATAAACCAAACATTACTCAAGGCTATCCAAACGCCACCTAATGAACGTCTACAAATGGGCCTCAATGGTAAAAGAATGATTCAAGAAAATTATTCTGTAACTGTACTCGGAGATAAAATGAGCCAATTATATCAATATATTCTCCATATATCAGAAAAACCCAATTTTGTGTATGAATACTGATTTATCCCACTATGATAATTCTTGGTATAATCCGGGAAAAGGAGGATTCATACGAATTGTCTGGTATTTTATAAACGTCCTGTTTTTTATAAACCCTCTGAATCCATTTTCCTGCATAAAAGTAAGACTGTTGCGATTATTTGGTGCGAAAATCGGAAAAGGAGTAGTTATTAAGCCTAAAGTAAACATAAAATACCCGTGGAGATTGGAAGTCGGGAACTACACATGGATCGGTGAAAACGCGTGGATAGACAATTTGGCAAATGTAAAAATTGGAAATAATGTTTGCATAAGTCAAGGAGCTATGTTACTTTGCGGAAATCACAATTACAAGAAAACTACTTTTGATTTAATCATTGGAAATATCACATTGGAAAACGGCACTTGGATTGGGGCACACTCCATTGTTTGTCCTGGTGTTACTTTGCACTCGCATTCTGTCTTAGGAGTGGCTTCGGTTGCCAATCACGACATGGAATCTTATTCTATTTATCAAGGAAATCCTGCTAAAAAAATCAGAATAAGAACGGTTTTTTAAATCAATATATATCCTTTATGAAAATCAGCATTATAACTGCTACATTCAATAGCAGTTCCACCCTCCGTAACACCATTGAAAGTGTTTTAGGACAAACTTATATGGATTTTGAGCATCTGATAATTGACGGAGGATCAAACGACAACACGATTGACATAGTACGAGAGTATGAGCCAATCTATAAAGGAAGGTTACGATGGATTAGTGAACATGATCGTGGCATCTATGACGCTATGAACAAAGGTATTGCAATGGCTACAGGTGACATTGTGGGCATACTTAATAGTGATGACTTTTACACTTCTTCTGATGTTTTGGCAATGGTAGCAAGAGCAATGTCTGATACAAATTTAGATGCCGTATTTGGAGATGTTCATTATGTGAACGATTGTGATTTGAATAAATGCGTCCGTTATTACACATCCCGGCCATTCCATCGAAGTTGGATGCGGTTTGGTTTCATGCCGGCACATCCGTCTTTCTACTGCCGACGTTCAATATATGAGGAATTTGGAACTTTCGACTTATCGTATAAAGTCGCTGCCGATTTTGAAAATCTGTTGCGCCTGATATTCATACACCACATCCGCACCCGCTATATAGCCAAAGATTTTGTAACTATGCGTATAGGAGGTGCATCTTCTTCTGGCTTTCATAGCCATAGGCAAATCATGCGTGATCATTTAAGAGCCTTGAAGCAAAATAGGGTGTTTTCTAATCCTCTATTCCTGTGTATGCGTTATCCTTACAAGGTGTGTGAAATCGTTGTAACGAAAATAAATAACATATTTCGATATAATTTAAAATGAAAGCTCTTATTACAGGCATCACCGGCCAGGATGGTTCCTTCTTGGCCGAGTTTCTTTTAGCAAAAGGTTATGACGTGCACGGCACGATACGGCGTTCGTCGGTAGACTTCCGTGAGCGTATCGCCCATTTGGAAGGACATCCCAATTTTCACCTGCATTATGCAGACTTAGGCGACTCCATGAGTATTCTGCAAGTAGTGAAAAAAGTAAGACCGAATGAAATCTATAATCTGGCCGCACAAAGCCATGTGCAGGTGTCGTTTGACTCACCGGAATTTACAGCGGATGTGGATGCGACTGGTGTATTGCGTATCTTGGAAGCTGTGCGCCAATGCGACCTGACTGATACTTGCCGAATTTATCAGGCTTCAACGTCAGAACTTTACGGCAAGGTGGAGGAAGTCCCTCAAAATGAGAACACCCCCTTCCACCCTTATAGCCCGTATGCCGTGGCCAAGCTCTATGGTTACTGGATTGTGAAAGAATATCGGGAGGCTTACAATATGTTTTGTTGTTCGGGCATCCTGTTCAACCATGAGAGCGAACGCCGTGGAGAGACTTTCGTCACCCGGAAAATCACCCTCGCTGCCGCACGTATCGCGCAAGGCAAGCAAGAGAAATTGTATTTGGGAAACCTCTCTTCATTGCGCGACTGGGGATATGCCAAAGACTATGTAGAGTGCATGTGGCTGATTCTTCAAAACGAAAAGCCGGAGGACTTCGTGATAGCTACCGGTGAGCAGCATTCCGTGCGCGAGTTCTGTCAATTGGCTTTCCGGCATGCCGGAATAGAACTGCGTTTTGAAGGAGAGGGAGAGAACGAAAAAGGCATAGATACGAAAACCGGCAAGGTGCTGGTAGAAGTGTCTCCCGACTTTTACCGTCCAACCGATGTAGTGAATTTATGGGGGAATCCGGCAAAAGCTAAACGAGAATTGGGGTGGAATCCGCAAAAGACTACTTTCGAGCAACTTGTTAAAATCATGGTAGATGCGGACATGGCCAAGGTGGCCGTGGAGCGTGCCGGAGAACATGTACGCACCAACTTGGAAGAATATCTGGAGAAAGGAATCGTAAAATGATGGAAAAGAACGCAAAAATCTATGTGGCAGGCCACCGGGGAATGGTCGGCTCTGCCATTGTACGTGAACTGGAACTTCAGGAATACACGAACATCATCACCCGGACGCACAAGGAACTTGACCTGACACGCCAAGAAGCAGTAGAGCGTTTCTTTGCTGAGGAAAAGCCAGAATATGTGTTTCTTGCCGCGGCCAAGGTGGGAGGTATCATAGCCAACCAATCTGCATTGGCGGACTTCATGTATGAGAACATGATTCTGGAAATGAACGTCATTCATGCAGCTTGGAAAAACGGTTGCAAAAAGTTGGAATTTCTCGGTTCGTCATGTATCTACCCCCGTATGGCTCCGCAGCCCATGACGGAAAGTTGTCTGCTGACAAGCGAACTGGAAAAGACCAACGAGGCATACGCACTAGCCAAAATATCCGGCCTGAAATATTGTGAGTTCTTGAACCGTCAATATGATACGGACTACATCAGTGTAATGCCCACTAACCTTTACGGGCCTAACGACAACTATCATCCCGAACATAGTCATGTATTACCGGCCTTGATCCGCCGTTTCCATGAGGCTAAAGAACAGAGGCTTCCCTATGTGATCTGTTGGGGTGATGGCAGTCCACTTCGTGAGTTTCTGTATGTGGACGACCTTGCCAACTTGTGCGTGTTCTTGATGAATAACTACAGCGGTAATGAGACCGTAAACGCAGGAACAGGAAAGGAACTGACTATTAAAGCCCTTACTGAACTTGTGGCCAAAATTATCGGTTACAGTGGTGAAATACGTTGGGATACGACCCGTCCGAATGGAACACCGAGAAAGTTACTCGATGTGTCAAAGGCAACCGCTTTAGGTTGGACTTACAAAACTGAATTGGAAAACGGCATACGTCTTGCCTACGAGGATTTTTTGAATAATCCGATGCGGGCGGAGAGATAAAAAATAACATAAAGTGGTGACTATAGCGGTAGGGAATACACCTCTTCCCATTCCGAACAGAGAAGTGAAGACTATTTGCGCCGATGGTACTACATTTAGTGGAAGAGTAGGTAATCGCCAAAGAGAGATAATTCTTTTTTATTAATAGTAAAGTATCTGAAATATGAAAAATATTTTTAGTAATTAGGGCAGCCTCTCACGTTGGAGGACGAGGCTGTCAGAATGGATGGTAGCAATACTTCTTACCCTTGCTACTGTATAGATGTCTTATGATGTCTATTAGTCCTATGTCGCATAGGATGAAACAGAGCGGTTCGCTGCACAGTTGAATGTATATGGATTATACGATAACTTAAAAAGTAAGCGAGAACAGGATGAACTACTTGAGGTTTGGAAAATCTAATCTTCCAGTGGGTTTGAAGGATCCCACCAAAAAAATCCTTCATTTTTCATTTACTGATATAGCTTTCAAAGATCTATATGCAAATCATACTGTTATCCGGCAGCTCGGGCAAACGCCTGTGGCCGCTTTCCAATAATACACGGTCAAAGCAATTCATTAAACTGCTGACTGCGCCCGATGGCTCGAAAGAGTCGATGGTGCAACGGGTGGTACGGCAATTACGGGAAACCGGCATCTGTGATTCGATTACCGTGGCAACAAGCCAGTTGCAGCGGGATGTCATCATCAACCAGCTTGGAGAAGAGATTCCTGTAGTTACGGAACCGGAGCGTCGTGATACATTCCCAGCTATCGCTCTCGCAAGCTCGTATTTGGCCTACGAACGAAAATGTTCCACCGATGAGATTGTAATCATCATGCCTTGCGACCCTTATACTGAAGCTGGTTATTTTGATACGATTCGCAGGATAGCGGATGCAGTGAAAAACAATGTAGCCGAACTGGTATTGATGGGAATTAAACCCACATATCCGTCAGCAAAATACGGATATGTAGTGCCAGCCAATGATGTACAAAACAAAGGAACATTTCAAGTATCACGCTTTACGGAAAAACCAGATATGATGACTGCTGAGAAACTTATTTCGGAGGGTGCTTTCTGGAACGGAGGCGTATTCGCTTTCAGGTTGGGATATATGACGGATATCGTAGCCCGGTACATTGAAGCCGACACATTTGCGGAGATCCGTTCTCGCTATGTGGAATTTCCGAAAATCAGTTTTGACT
>UMHG01053134.1_pt1 | contig 9611 bp, 7 predicted proteins | sample 1965471 | NCBI WGS metagenome assembly UMHG01 (sample SAMEA4836092, study PRJEB28245) | human gut metagenome | biome: gut microbiome; material: fecal sample | place: Denmark | collected 2008
TATGGTTAAAGTTAAGCACACCTCCCTCATGGTGTGCTCTTTTTTTACCATATTTCCCATTTGGTAAAAATGGTAACTGTTCGGAATTTCCGAACACTTCAAAGCGGAGAGCCGCTAAGAAACGGCTCCCGGAAAGCATTGTACATCATGGTACACGCTCAATTTTTTGCCTGTATTTTATTACAAACTAATCACTTTGTCTGTAATCTGTTACAGGCTAATATTTTGCTTTATATTCCTCCAGACACTTCGCCATGTCCAAAAACGTCTTCATGTGCCGGTGGCACGTTATCGGCTCGCGCGGCGCTTCGACGTAAACATATTCAGTCCTCGCGCAACCGCAGAGTAACAGTATCAGCAGGCAAAGGGCTGTCCCAATCAAAACCGCCCTTGTCCTTCTCTGCCTCTGCTGCCTCCTCAATCTCGCACAGTCGCTTATCGGCTCGTAACGCCTTTTCATCTCGTTTCGCAATTTCTGCCTCCAAAAATGATGTTTTCCCCAACAGGGCGCTCTTTTCGCCCTGCAATGCCGCAATCTCCCTGCCCCGTTCGATATACAAGCTTACCGTGATATACAGCGCCAGCAGCAGCCCTGCCACGGCGTACGTTAAAAATTTAGTCATTCACTCCTCACGAAATCACCCCATAACCAATACAAAACAAATACTTAAGAAAGAAAAAAGCAGCTGAGGTTATCACCCTATTCCCTCAGCCAAATCCCCTCTTTAATCAGCCTTGCAATCCGTTTCGCCCGTGCCGGTGTCTGCCGCGCATAGTCCGAGTTCAGGCACTCTTCCGCCGCTTTTACCCACTTGCCCCAGCGCATCGCTTCAAGCATTTTCTTGAACCCGCACAGCCCCTTAAAACCTAACTGAAAGCACATATCAAGCAAAGCGTATTTTCGCTCCAAATCAAGCTTGGCATAAAAATCCACCCCCGACAGCTCATTTTTGCAACGGTCAATATCATTCCGCAAAAGCATCAGCGCGGCGTTTTTGGTAATTCCGTGTTTCCAGTCGCCCACGGCTTGCAGCTCTTCTTTGGTGAACGGGTTTGTATCAATACACCGCCCGATGCCGATGGTTAATTTCCCCGCCGGACACCGATACGGCATAAGCCTACAGCCTTCGTGAAACTCCAGCCGCCGCATTTCCCAGTCTTCAGCCATGATTCCCCCTCTGATAATGTTCATCAAGCAAAATCCCCAGCTTGGCATTAAGCTCGGCCAGAAGCTTGCTGTTTTCCTCCAGCCTTTTGCCCACCACGTCAAACCTGTTTATTGCCGCTGCAGATTCCCGCTCCAATACATCAACTTTCGCCTCAATCGCCCCTTGCCATTTGCCGAAACGGATAAAGTTCATTGCTACCCCGGCAATCGCCGCAATGGCGCACATTCCTTCCCAGCTCATCATAATGCCCCCCAAATTGCCGCCAATGCTCCGGGCGCATAAATTGCCGCCGCTACGCCGACCACACAGCCGCAGAGGATTAAAAAAAGGCAGATGATAAACAGCTGCCTTCTGGTCAATTTTTCGATAACTTTTTGCTTTATTTCCGTATCGCTCATTGTTATGCTCCCGTTACTGTCTTAAACTCATATTTTCCCGTTTCGTCCGTTGCCCCGGTGGCAAACCCGGTTACCGAATTATCCGGGTAAAAATGGAACAAATCCACCGGGTCGGCATAAACCGCATCGGAAGCGTTTGAAAGGTTGTATGCGTTCAGATAATTTCTGCTCGTGTAATAGCACATCGCCGCCTTTGTCCGGTCTGCGGTGATGTCAAACGTCATAAAATATCCGTCCGCTTTGTCGCTCGGCGGCAACACGTCTGCGGCAATGCTGGTAAAGGTTTTGCTTTCCTGATTAAATTGGAACATGACGAACATCTCCGCCGTTCCTATATTTAAAACGCCTGTCGACGCGTTATAAAACATCTTCACGTTGACCGACGTCCACGGCAGCAAAATCCCCGGCGTATCGGCAACCAGCTGATAATTCTCATCAATTTTATAAACCGTCATCGTCGCGCCGGTAGCTAACTCAGTATTTTCAACATGCTTAAAGACATAATCTCCGGGTTCACACCCTGTCGCATACGCGACGTCTTCAATATTCGCCGTTGTTCCTATAACCGAATTCGTCGTCAAATCAAGAATGTAAACCGTGTCAGTGAACCAGACCAGCACTTTGTTACCCAGACGAATGACACGCCCGTGCTCCGCACTGGAGTTGCTTGTCCAACCCTCCCGGATATCGCACAGCACTTCCGTCCCGATGGTATCCGTGGCAAAATCGTATGTCGTCAAAACCAAGCGGCTGTCGATACAGGCCAGACACCGCCCTTCCCCATTGTACTGCCCAATATAATATGCCGCCGGATTGATAATGCCGTGCGGATAAATCGACTGCGTATTTACCGTGTAACGTATAAGCCTTTCCTGTACAGCAGAGCAGATGTTACCGTCAATAAAATCGATAAACTTTCCGCCAACGGTGGCGAGGTTAAGATTTGTCGCCGTCCAGCTGCCGGATTCCGGTGTGTAGGTCAGGCTGTACAGGCGGTATCCGAAAATTGCATAGACATCGTTTTCCTGGCAAAAAGGAAAATGCATTCTGCTTCCAGAGGTTATGTTAATCAGCTTTTCTGCCGTTGCCGTCGTTTCCCGCTGGTGGCTGTTTAGCAGCGCTTTCGTCCCCTTTGTTACCGCCGCGCCCGTATTGTTTACCGCAAAAACCGTTTCGCCGCCGCCTCCGCCGGAATATACAACTGAATTGGTAAATCCTATACTCAATGGTTATAACTCCCCAAATAAAAAGCTATGGTTGGAATGACAAATATTTTAGTGGGTTTCTCTTTTGCATAAATTGAACATCTCATTTGAGCATTGTCGGCCACAACATAACCCACGCCAAAAGATGCTACCGGTGCAAAATTACCGCTATTAACATCTTGGGGTGCAAAAGTTACAAAACCATAACAATTCATGCCGTTTTTATATGGAAGATGTGTATCAACGTTAGCTACCAATGCTTGCCAAGGATAGTCAGAAAATGTCGAATCTGCAACGAATTGGTTTGGAACAACATCTACATAATTCAAAAAATATGGATTGAATTTTTTATACATCTCTATACTATTCCAAGCCTCTTCAGCTTGTTCTGCACTACCAGCTGCTGTTGTTGCACTCTCTGCTGCCTCTGACGCGCTGGCTGAAGCTTCAGCCGCTTTTTGTGTTGCTATGTTAGCTTGCTCTGTCGCATTTGCCACAATATCATCAAAATTGTCTTTGGAATTAACAAACCCATTTCCGGCATCATTCCAAATTATAGCCTTCCCCGCATCAGGTAAAGGCAGAGTAACATCCACGCCTACCGTACCGACCGGAAGTTTCGGCTCGCGGTCAACTGATTCTTTTAATTGCTGTGTTATAGCAGTCAGCTTATCAAGGTTTTCTTCTACCCTGTTTGCCGGAAAACCGCTTGATGTCCGATACGGTGTCAACTGGTCAAGCGGAACATCTCTTGTTATGATGATATAACTACCAGCGGCCGGTGCTGTATTAAAATCAACAGTTCCGCCCACTTCCTGCGCGTTGACGGTATAGTCTGAACTGTCAACAACAGTCTGTTTACCGTTAATTTCCTGATAAACAACCAGATAATCGTCATCCAGTACCCGAAAATCAAAAGTAAAACTTTTCGTATTCCCATTAGCCTCCTGCCGAATGGGAACATAATTGTTTGCTATTGTCATTATTTTCTCCATAAAAAAAGAGCGCGTCCTTACAGAGCGCACTCTTTCATCTTAGTAAAAACTATACTAAACTATGTCAGTTGTCAATAGGTTTTTAAAAATGATACCGAACACCTGCCGTAATATCAATAATATGGTCTACATCATCAATATCAGTTGCGGCATACCGTCCCATTAACCGCGCAGCCCAATGCTCGTCAAAATTATACTGGAAACCGATACCTGCTCTATACCCTATGCCGTTATCATCATCTCCTATCTTCATTCCCTGTAGCTTAATATATGATTCAGCATCATAATACGCAACCCCAAGAGACATCAAAGCTTCCAAATTATTGGTAAGAGGGAGATAACCCATAAAATCGACACCATAAGCTTTGTACTCATCTACGGCCTTTAAGCTAATATTTCCATACGGTACACTTTTCTCGCCCTCTTCTGATTGCTGATAAAAAGCCTCAATTCCAAAGTTTTTATGCATTCTGACGCCGACAGATACAGCAACTGCATTTAAATTGTCTTCAAAGGCATTACCCTCTATATCAGCCGACGAATTAACATAATCTAATCCAATATACGGCCGCGCCTCTGTAGTATGGTAAGTTTTTGCTTTCGCAGTATAATACTGGGGTTCTGCAACATAATATCGGGTTCCTGCCGCATACGCGTTTACTGAAAAAGCCAGCAATATCCCGCTTAAAAACAAAACTTTCTTCATTTTTCTATCCTTTTGAATGTTCAAAACTGTTTTTATTATACATATAAAGATTTAAATTAAGTTAACCTATCGTATATATGTTTTCTTTAGCTGTTCAATAATTTGCCGCCGTACCTTGTTTATTGCCGCAGCTTTTTGCTCGTCATCCTTTGCCCGGTATGCCCTCGTCCTGATAAGCGTATAAACCTCTGCATAATAGCGTTTGGCAAATTCTTTTCTTACTCTCTGCTGCTTTGCTTCGCTTAATTCAGAAAGTTTTCCGCTACGTGTAACATCCGTTATCGTCGGTTTTGCACCTTTTTTGTAAAGCCGGTCTATCTCATAAATAACCCGATTAGAAGCGGCCGTTTTAACCCTTGCACCAAACAAAACGGTACTCCATGCCGGTTCTGTTTCCCTCGGAGTTTTACTCGTTGTTGTATATTTCAACGGCAGCGATTCGCGTATTCCCGGAATAGAGGCTTTTGCCTTATCATAAGTGCCAGCGCTGGTTTCCCGTTCGTATGTATCAATAGATTTAGCCAAATCATTAACAATTGAAGGAATTGTCCGCGCCCGAATAAAATCAATTAAGGCATTATTTAAATTCTTAACTGTCTTCTCCGGTTTATTGCTTGTAGCTCTCCCAATAGCGTCAACCGTTTCCGAAAACTCCTGTAATCCCGGAAGTTTCTGCAATTGCGAGGCAACACCTTTAGCATACCCAAACCAAGCAACTTCGCCTCTTCTCCGTGCAGACAAAACCGCCGTTAAAGGCACCGCAAGCGGACCGAAATAATCTAAGGAGATATATTTATCACCGATTCTTATAGAATTAAACACTGCATTTTTCTCAAGTGCCAACCTCCTTTCCGACATCGTCAGCGCGTCATAGTCCGGTGTATAATCATCCGGGTCTAACGCCATTGCAATCAGCATCGCTAAAACAACCCCCAATCCGTTCCTTACTGCCGCTTTAATCGCCGTCCAGGATTTAGCTGATAGCTTTCCGGCTTTAACATCACGGATAACCGTCGTCAGATTCGGAATCAGATATGCCGCGCCAATACTGTATTCCATACCCAAAGCCACAACATTCGCCGGTGTCTTGACAAACGGCATAAGCTGGTCGCCTAAGCGGACATTTCCTGTAACTTTATTTAAAGTTTCACGAATCCCCAATGCAAATTTTGAGAAAGCCGTATCATTGGTATATGTTGCAACATTTGCCTCCATCATTGCTTTTTCACGAATAAGCATTCCCTCTTCTGTCAACGGTGCAACTCTGGTAGCATCCCTATATAGTTCTGTTGCTCTTTTTGACAGCATTTCTCCGCTCAATCCTTCGTTTTGTGCAATAGTTGTCGCCTCTAAAGCCGCCGTATCGCTGAAAACAAAATCTTTTGCACGTGAATCAGGATAACCCATCAGATACTTAAACACACCGGTTTCTACACCTCTGGCAAATGCTCTGAATTTTCCAGCCCCTTGCGTGCTTATCCTGCGTTCGCCCAGTGTAACCGTTGCTGCGTCCAACCCTTCCGTTGTTGATACATTATATCCGCTTGCCCGATAAACATCATCGGCATAAGCCAGATAATCCTTTTCAACATTTTTATCCACCGCCGAAAAAGATGCTCCGCCCTCCAGTGAATTTACTGCCCGGCGAATTAGCATTTCGGTTAAAATATTTTCGGTATTGCTGACAACATTAAGCACCGGAGACTTTACAGACGACAACATCATCCCGCGGCCGACGATAGATGTCGCAATTTGCAAAGCCGGAGACGGCGTCAAACTTTCAACCAGATTATTCATCTCATTTATTTTTTGCCACGTCTGCACACTTGGGTTGCCGGTTTCATCAAGCGTATTAACAATACTTTTCTCAATTTCTCCGATTTTTCCGATAATCTGATTCGCCTCTTCCTGCGACACCGTTGTTCCGAAAATGTCGTCCAAAGCTTCGCGAACATACATTTTTGCATTTCTGGTATTTAACGGCTCAAGCGGCATCTGAAACAATTCGCCCTGTACGCCTGTACCATATTCATACCGCAGGCGTTTCAATTCCGCATTTAATACCTTTTGCTGCTCTTCTCTTGTCTTTTCGGCTAAAACTTTTTTTGTAATCTGGTCGGTCTCATTTTTTATCATTTTTTTGTACAAATCAACCGGACTGTCTCCGCCAACAGCTTCCGCATATCCTTTAAAAATCTTAGATGCTGCTTTATAGGTTCTGTGTGCGACAAGTTTATTTATCCAATATGTCGGGCTGGCTATATCCTTAGTGGAAATCCTTTCGGCAACAATTTCCTGACCTCGCAGCGTCTGCAAGCTGGAATGCAGTTTCAGCGCACGCAAATACTCGGCATTATCACCGATTCGCAGCATTTCCTGTTCATAGGCAATACGGATTGCCGTATCGAGGATATTTTCGGGGGCTGATTTTCGACCGTCTATAATTTTACGAGCATCTTCCAAATTATTCTTTACAAAATCGGCAGCCCTTTGCGCCTGCTCTTCCAACCTGATTTTATTGTAATCTAGGTCAATATCGGCGATTTCCTGCAACGCATCAATATTTCTTTCAACTTCGCGGCTGTATACCCGGCTTTTTCCTGCTTCTCCCTCTGTAATATTGGAAACAATTACAGTCCTTGCGTCAATATTGTCCGGCTTCGGACGTGCCGCTTCCATTTCCTCCACCAGTTTGACTGTTTCTTTTTCCTGCCTGTCCTGCTCTTGCAATCCCAGCTGTTCCCGCAGTTTTTCCGCAGTCGTCATTTTTTCACGCGGTTTTCTTGAAGGTCTAATCCTTGGCGGCGGAAGAATACCTGTCGTCATAGACTGAAAAAATCTCACCGCATCTTCGCTCAAACGCACATTAAGCCGGTTCATGTCGCCGTAAACCCGTTTCAACCAACGGTCATAATCATCAAAAGCCCCTTTGATAATCGGTGTCGGCAAATCACCGTTTAAGAGGTATTGTTCATAACCGCGGGCAAATTTTTCCTGCTGTCCCCTTGTTAAGACAGCTTGTTCCGGTTTAACATTCAACCAGTTAGCTATGACATTCCATCGTTGACGGTATTTTTCGCTCGCATTACCGCTTCTGACATAACTCCACATGTTATCAAGCCAATAATGTGCTATTTCATGCGGCAACGTAGAAAAATCAGCGCTTTCAAATATCTTAATAACCCTTTTGCTGGCATCATATAAGCCTTTGGGCTGCGGTTTGTTTTGATAATCTGGCTTGACATTTTCTCGAGTCGGTGCTATATTATAAATATCGCTTGTACCCGAGATCGCGCCAGGGGACTTCGTCAGAAGTTGATTGGACTGCGCCCTTTCTGCAAGCGTCTTTTTGTTTTTAAGATAATCTTTGCGGCTGATAAGCGCTGTTGATATTTTATAATATTTGCCGTCTTGCTCTAATTTAACAGCAACAATATTATCCTTATTCTTTGATTTTGTAATTAAAAACGATTCGTCGCTTCCCTTGTATATTTTTTCCCAGTTGGATATTGTATCATCAACGAAATCAATTAAATCCGCATACCCCTGCGATAAAATATATTTTTTTCTGCCCTTGTCTATATGCTTGTCTAAATCATTATAAAGGCGAATTTCCCCACCCTTAGAGCTTCCTATCTGTTTGGCTAGCTCATCTGTGATATAACCGTGTTCTACACGTCCTTCTTTAGTTCTGACAAAAGCATCATCGGGCGCGTTTTCATCAAATCCTTCAATAACTTCGTGTCCGTCAATAACATTGTTTAAATCATCTTGCGGCAGTTGATAAAACTTCTGAATAACCTGCACATCATCAGGGTTAAATATAACAAAAGCCCTGCCATCCTGCCGTCCGTCGTAGGTTATGCCTTTAATGCCATATTTTTCAAGAAGCAAAGATGTCTCTTTGTCTGCAAGAGTCCCCGGTGTTTTTGCTAAAAATAAAGAAATCTTATTATATATCTCTCTACCAATAAAATCTTTATTTTCCAGTGCTTGAATTTGCTTTTCAGCATCTTCCGATATTTCTTTAATAGCGTTTTTTATACCTTGCTTAACAATTTCGGGTTGTTCACTAAAAGGTAACTGTTCATCAAGCAAAAACGGATTTTCGGGTATTTCTACTTCGTGGACTTGACCAAGAGTTTTAATATCATCTACATTTATATTTTCGCCTTCTTCTGCAAGTTTTTTGTGTTTTTTTGCAAGTTCTATATTTCCGTTTTCGTTAAAAAATTTAGCTATTTCCCTTTGCCTTGCTATCTCTCCTTTTTTAGTTTGTTTAAGGTTTAAGAGAAAGTGTGCATAATCATCATTGTTTTTATAAACAACACCATTGTATTCAACAATTCCCTCTCCATATTCGTTAATAAATCTTTCTCTATACCCCTCCGCCACATCTTTATCTAAGGCATAGTAAAGCCCCCAGCCGTGCGCCTGCGCTCCCTCTCCGCTGCCGATTGCTTCCAAACTCGGACGGCCATAATCAACACGACTGCCAGCATACGCCCGCTGATAATAAATATTGTCATTTCCGGCATTCCAAGTCCCGCGGTTATATACGGACTTTATCTGGTTAGGCTCAAAAACAACATACTGATTTATTCCTTCATCAGGATTAAGCGAGTCAACCCGAGTATTTTTTATAATTATACCATCATATCCCTGGGCTTTCAACTTATCAATAATGCCTTTTATGATTTCTCTTTGTTTTTTCTCCGAAAAGTTTGAAAAACGCAATTTAACCTTTTGCGTTTCAAACCCGCCATAAATAGGTTCATATACTCTTTCATCCCACATTTGGGGGTCTTGATACATAAGGTCATTAAACATTTTTTCAAATTTTGCGTACGAATCAAGGTTATCAATATCAGTATCTGCCCATGGATTTGTTTCCGTTCCGTTTCCTTCTATAATAAGAGGATTATCCATTTTAAGATAAACATCATACCTTATAGGATATCTTTCATTATTAAAAGCAAAGTCGTCCCTATCAGCAAACCAAAAACCTATCGAAGATTCATCGTTATTTACTCCTGCATGACTTTTATCAAATTGAGAAAATTCATTATAAGAAAAATGAACCATCTCTAGAGGCTTTCCTTTTTCATCCACAACCTTACTATTGCCAAACCACTCCT
>UMHG01036783.1_pt1 | contig 9565 bp, 6 predicted proteins | sample 1965471 | NCBI WGS metagenome assembly UMHG01 (sample SAMEA4836092, study PRJEB28245) | human gut metagenome | biome: gut microbiome; material: fecal sample | place: Denmark | collected 2008
CCCGGGAAAAGCTGATCCGCCACAATCTGCGGCTGGTGGCGCATATCGTAAAAAAATATTACGCCCTGCCGGGCGATCAAGAGGATCTTGTTTCCATCGGCACCATCGGACTGATGAAAGCGGTAGATACCTTTGATGCCACACGCAAGGCGCGGTTTTCCACTTATGCAAGCCGCTGCATTGAAAACGAGATCCGTATGCAGTTCCGGCGGGAGCGCAAGAGCGGGCAGACCGTTTCCCTGCAAGAGTCCTTGGAGGCAGACGGGGACTCTGCGCTGACCTTAGCAGATGTGATACAGGACGGCTTTTGCATGGAGGACAGCTGTGAGCGGCAGGAGGATGTCCGGCGGCTGCGGCAGCTGCTGGATACCCTGCCCGCCCGGGAGCGGCAGATCTTACTGCTGCGGTATGGGCTGGCCGGGCAGCCGCCCCTGACCCAGCTGGAGACCGCCGGGCTGCTGGGCATCAGCCGCAGCTACGTTTCCCGGCTGGAGACCCACGCGCTGGAACTGCTGCGGCAGGCGTGGGGCAAAAACAGTTAGTTTTTCACTCCTGCAAAATTTTCAACTGCAACTCGTCCAGTTGTTCAAAAGTGTACAGGCGGTTGAATGCCTCCACCAGTTCCTTTTTGGAAAGGCGCGGCGGCAGCCCCAACGCATTCAAGAGTCTAACCTTGCGCTCGGCGCTGCCGGGCTTGCCGGAAAGCCCCCACTCGTACAGGTCGGTGTAGGTGATCTGCCGCCCCGCCGGACGCGCCGGCGCGGCACCGGCTTCCGCGCCCAAGGCGTCCAGCAGCGCCTGCCGCACAAGGGCGTCGTCCACGCCCTCTACCCCCAGCAAGCCCTCCTTGCCGGGCTGCGCCTTGCGCTTTTCCTTGCCGTGGATGGCGGGCACATAAGCCTGCACCACGTTCTGCGCACCCACCATGTTGGTGATGTAGTTGCGGATGCGGAAGCCTGCCGCGTCCGAATCCGTGAGCAAGATCAAACCGTTTTTCTGCGCCAGCGCCCGGAACAGCTGCTGGCGCTGTTTGTCTTTATAAATGCCAAAACCATCCGTCAGCAGGATCATGGCATCGGTCAGGTGCGCCAGACGGACGGCATCGTACTTGCCCTCCACGATCAGCACCCGGTCGGTATGGATCATCTCGTTTTGCATCATCTTCCGCTCCCCGCCAGCGCCAGACGGCACAGTGCTGTTTCCAGCAGTGTCTGCGCCGCCACAGGCTGGCTTTTCAGGCTCTGGTCCAGCTCCAGCAGCACCTGCAAGCAGGCCTCCAGCTGGGGCAGGGTGTAGTGGGCGGCAGTTTCTGCCGAGCGCTTCAGCCGGTAGTCGCTGCCCTTATAGCCAAAATCTTTGTGCACCGCACTGTAATTCTTCCGCTTTGCCGCCCCAAGCTTTACCCGGTACAGGTCCACATAGCTGCCGATCATGGCCGCCGTAATGGCAATGGGCTCCTGCTGCAGCCGCAGCAGGGTCTGTAACTTTTTGCAGGCTCCGGTGGCGTTTTTGGCTGTGATCATGCGGATCATCTCGAACACATCCGCTTCAAGGCTCACTGTGCCCATCTCTGCCACCATGGAAGCGCTCACGGTCTGGTAGCCGGACAGGGCACAGAGCTTGTCCACCTCGTTTTCCAGCAGAAAGGGGTCCTCGCCGCAGCGCTCCAGCAATGCGGTGGCTGCGCCGTCCGGCAGGGTTGCGCCCTGCGCCTTTGCGCGCTCCATCATCAGATTTTTCAGTTCAAAGGGGCGGGGCTTTGCCAGTTCTTCCGTGTAGCCAATGGCCTTGCACTGGGCTTGCAGCTTTTGCGCCTGCTTGCCCAGCTTGAGCTTGCTGCGCTCCAGCGGGAATACGCTGCCCAGCACTGCCACGGCGTTTTCCAAGCTGGCAAGAGTACTGCACAGCTCGTCCAAGTCCTTGCTGCCGTAGGCAGCGGGGTCTATTTCCGGCAGCACCACCACGCGCCGGGTGCCGAAAAAGGAGATGGTGCCCGCTGCCATGATAAGCTGTTCCAGCTCCGGGGCGGCACCGTCCAGGATGGTGGCGTCTTCGTCGCTGTCTGCCGACAACACCCGCACCGCCGCCGCCACTGCCTGCCGCACCAGATACCGCTCGCTGGAATAAAAATAGTAGACCGGGCAGCCCTTGTCGGCCAGCTGCCGGAGTTTTGCTTCCGTGGCCATGCAAATGCCCCTTTCCTGTTATAAAATGCTCCTTGTATTGTACCACACTCGGCCCGGATTGCAAAGCATCACTCAAGCCTTTCGCCGCCGGTGCGGCGCAGGCTGAGGGAGGCAGTGTACTGCGTTTCCGGCGGCATCCAGCTGTAACTGCGCAGCGCCAGCAGTTTTTGGTACTGCACTGTCTCCGGTTTTTTCGGCGTAGCGATCAGCCACTCCGTTTGCAGCGGCTGCGCCAGTTCTGCCTTGCCGCTTAAGGTCACAAACTGCCGGTTGCCGATGCTCAGCCGCACAAGACACCCTTCCCGGGTGCGCAGCAGTTCCACCGCCGCCGGGGTGCAGCGCAGCTTGCGGCTGGCATTGACCGGCAGACGCTCTGCCCGGATGCCCTGCTGCGCGGGCAGGGTGCAGGCGGTTTTTGCATTCATGCGCAGGTCTACCACCAGTTCCACAGTGCGCACGCCCCGCCGCGCTAGCTGGTTTTCCACCGCACGCTGGGCGGCGCTACCGCCCCGGAACAGTACCACTGCCCGGTCGTTCTGGGCAATTACCACCGCAGGCGCCTGTGCGCTGCCCACAAGGTCGATGTGCACCACGTCCCGGCTGAGGGCGTTGCCCAGCCCGATGCCCACCGCTGCCGCCAGCAAAATGCCCGGCAGAGCCACCCGCAGACGCACCCGCCAGCGGAAAGCCAGCACCCCAAGCCCGCACAGCAGCAGACAGACCAGCGCTGCGTAGACGGTATCAAAGTAAATGGCTGCCCCGGGCTTTGTGCTGAGCCAGACCGCCCAGCCGTTCAATAGCCCTGTGAGCAGGTCTGCCGCCCGGGAAAGCACCCCGTGCACCGGTGCCAGCCACGGCACCAGTCCCACAAAGGCTACTGCCAACCCCAACAGAAGCAGCGGCTGCACCATCCACAGCACCGCGATGCTGGAGACCACCGCCCACGCGCTGACGCTCAGGCCCCGCAGCACCAGCACCGGGAAGGTAGCCGCCGAGGCGCAGGCGGCAATGCAGGCACTCTCTACAAGACCCTGCACGCCCTTCGGCAATTTGCTGTACCACGGGCGTCTGACCGGCTTTTGCAAATTTTCCCCTGCTTTGACCCAGAAGCGCCTGTCGTGGGCGTCCCGCATCCGGCGGATGCAGGCGTTGCCTGCCACCGTGCCCACCACTGCCGCAAAGGAGAGTTCAAAGCCGATATCCCACACCGCATAGCTGTTGGCGGCGGTCATCAGGATGCCTGCCGCCGCCAGCGAGGTAAGGGCGTCCGGCGGTCCCCACACCCACACGCCCAAGGCGCTGACCCACACCGCCACGGCGGCGCGGCGCACCGAGGGCGTAAAGCCGGTCACGCCCATCAGCACCAGCGCCAGCAGACTTTTCCAGACCGTGCGCCGTCTGCGGCGGCGATAGCTCTGCTCCCAGCGATAGGGCAGTAAAACACTCAGAATATCCCCGCACAGGATGGAAACGTGCATGCCGCTGACCACCAGCACATGGGAAAGCCCCGCGCCCCGGTAGGCGCTGCGCAGCTGTGCCGAAAGCCCGCTGCGGTCGCCCACCGTCATGGCAGCCAGCACGCCGCCGGTGTCCCGGTGCATGGCACGGCACAGGCTCTCGCTCAGTTTTTGCTGCAAGCGGTGGGTGCGGGCACGGAAGCTGCCGCTCTCGCCCAGTACGGTGAGCTGCGGCTTTTCGGCCAAGGGCTCTGCCTGCAAGGCGATGCCGTCCGCGTACTGCGCCGTCTGTTCTTCCATGTCCGGTTGTTGCAGCGCGAACCAGCCCTGTACCCGCTGCCCTGCCGTGCAGGCGGGCAGCTCCGCACAGGCTATGCAGAAGCTCGCCGGGCTGCCGTTCACACTTTCCACCCACAGGGTCGCGTCCACTGTGTCCGAAAAATAGTTACTGTCCGCGCGCTCCACCTCGGCGGTCAGCAGCACGGTGCGCCCGGCGTAGTTTGCCCGGGTACGCTCCAGCCGGGCGTTTGTAGTGTACACCGCGCAAAGCCCCGCCAGTACGCCCAGCAGCAGACAAAGCGCCAGCTTACGGCTGCCATCCGGGATGCAAAGCAGCAGCAAAAAGGCAACAAAAAATGCCGCAAACGGCATAAAAAGCTCCGTTTGCGGCAAAAAAGTCCACAGGAAACTAAGGCCCATCATTCCGGCGCAGAAAGCGCAGAGCGGGCGGCGCATCCCGGCTTAGTGGAAGAACAGGGGCAACGGCTCAAGGAAGATGATATCCTTGCGCTCAGAAGCGTCGCCCTCGGCCAGAACAGCGGCCTGACCCACGATGGTGCACTGGGTCTTTTCAGCCAGCGCGTCCAGCGCCTTCAGAGAGCCGCCGGTGGAGATGACATCGTCCACCACCAGCACCCGCTTGCCGTTCATCTTTTCCAGCTCCTTGCGGTCGATGACCAGCTTCTGCTTACCGGCAGTGGTAATGGACTGGTCCTCCACCACAACGGGGTCCGGCATATACAGCTTGACACCCTTGCGGGCGCAGATATAGGGCTTGCCGCTCTGACGGCTCATCTCGTGTGCCAGTGGAATACCCTTGGCCTCGGCGGTGAGCAGGATATCAAAATCCGGGCACTTCTTCAGCAGCTCCGCAGCGGCGGCCACGGTCAGCTCGGCATCACCCAGCATGATGAAAGCGGCAATGTCCATGTGGTCATTCACCTTGCAGATGGTCAGCTCACGGGTCAGGCCTGCAACGTGCAGGGTATAAGTTTCAGCCATAATCAAAATCTCCCTTTCGTATTGGAATCAGACAGGCAGTTTTTCGCCGCCCAGAACATGGAAATGCAGATGCTTCACGGTCTGGCCTGCGTCCTCGCCCACGTTGGAGATGATGCGGTAGCCGTTTTCCAGCCCCTGCTCCTTGGCCAGCTTTGCGATGACGGTGAAGATGTGGCCCAGCAGGGCGGCATCCTCCTCGGTCAGCACAGCGGCAGAGGAGATGTGCTTGCGGGGGACCACAAGGAAATGCACCTTTGCCTGCGGGTTGATGTCGTAGAATGCCACCACCTGGTCATCCTCGTACAGCTTTTTAGAGGGGATCTTGCCCTCTGCGATCATGCAAAACAGACAATCTTCCATGGGGAACACTCCTTCCTGCTTCTACAAAAGCCCGCCGCCCCGGCGCGCATCCGGCACCGGGCGGGGACATGGATCCTTTTTAGCCCAGAGCCTTCTTGACGATGGCGCTCACAGCAGCCAGTGCTTCATCGATCTTGGTCTCGTCCTTCAGACCTGCCATTGCAAAGTCCGGCTTGCCGCCGCCCTTGCCGCCTGCGATAGCGGACAGCTCCTTGACCAGCACACCGGCTTTGAGACCCTTTTCCTGTGCCAGCTTATTCACGGTAACGGCCATGGTGATCTTATCCTCGGCCTTGCCCACCAGAACAGCCACCACGGGGTTCACGGCCTTGTCGCGAATGCTGTCGCACATACCGCGCAGGGTGTCGCCGGTGGTACCGGTAAAGTATGCAGAAGCGATCTTCACGCCGTCTGCTTCCTCGGCATTGTCGAACAGGCTGTCCACCTTGGAAGCGGCGATCTTTGCCTTCATCTCCTCCAGCTCGCGGCTCATGGCCTTGTTCTCAGCCATCACAGCCTCGGCGCGGGCGGGCAGTGCAGCCACATTGTTGGCCTTCAGGGTGTTGGCCACATCATGCAGCATAGCCTCCTGCAGGTTTGCACGGATCAGCAGGTTGCGGCCGGTGACAGCCTCGATACGGCGGATGCCGGCAGCCACAGAGGACTCGCTGACGATCTTGAAGCCGCCGATCTGAGCGGTGTTCTTGACATGGGTGCCGCCGCAGAACTCGGTAGACCAGCCCTCAATATCCACCACGCGGACCACCTTGCCGTACTTTTCGCCAAACAGAGCCATTGCGCCCAGTTTCTTGGCTTCCTCCACCGGCATCTCCTGCACGGTGACGTTCATGGAGTCGAAGATTTTATCATTGACGATCTTCTGCACCCGTGCCAGTTCCTCGGGGGTCACGGCGCTGAAGTGGGTAAAGTCGAAGTGGGTGATGGAGGCATCCTGATAGGAACCAGCCTGATGCACATGGTCACCCAGCACCTCACGCAGGGCAGCCTGCAGCAGGTGGGTAGCGGTGTGGTTGCGGGCAATGGCCATGCGGTAGCCCTTGTCCACCTGTGCGGTCAGCACATCGCCCACCTTCACAATGCCGCTTTCCAGCACGCAGGTGTGGACGTAGTAGCCCTTGGGGGTCTTTTTCACGTCCAGCACGCGCAGGCTACAGTCGGCGCTGTTCAGCATGCCGTGGTCGGCAGCCTGACCGCCCATCTCAGCGTAGAAGGGGGTCTTATCCAGCACCACCAGCACGCCGTCCTTTGCTTCCTCGTCGGTGGCAATGGCATCGGTCAGGGTCTCTTCATCGCTCAGCGCCACAACGGTGCCCTTGTCGGTCAGGGTCTCGTAGCCGGTAAAGACGGTGGGCTCAGCTTCCAGTGCGCCGAACAGATCCTCGCTCCAGCCGGAGATGTTCTTCTTCAGACGCTCGGCGCGGGCGCGCTCCTTCTGCTTCTTCATCTCTGCGTGGAAGCCGTCCTCGTCGATCTCCAGACCCTGCTCGGCGGCGATCTCCTTGGTCAGATCCAGCGGGAAGCCGAAGGTATCGTTCAGCTTGAAGGCGTCCATGCCGCTCAGCAGCTTCTGGTGTGCCTTCTCCAGACGGTCGATCATGTTGTTCAGGATGTTCATGCCGGCATCGATGGTGCGGGCAAAGTTTGCTTCCTCGGTGCCGATGACCTTCTTGATATAGGCGTCATGCTCGCGCAGTTCGGGGTAAGCGGACTCGCTGGACTGGATGACAGTCTCCACCAGATCCACGAGGAAGGGGTGGTCGATGCCCAGCATCCGGCCGTGGCGGGCAGCGCGGCGCAGCAGACGGCGCAGCACATAGCCGCGGCCCTCGTTGGAGGGCAGGATGCCGTCAGACACCATAAAGGTGCAGCTGCGGATATGGTCGGTGATGACGCGGATGGAGATATCGGTCTTGGGGTCCTGCTTGTAGGTCTTGCCTGCAATGTGCTCCACATGATGCAGCACGCTCTGCACGGTATCCACCTCGAACAGGTTGCCAACGTTCTGCATCACGCAGGCCAGACGCTCCAAGCCCATGCCGGTATCAATGTTGGGGCGTGCCAGACGCTCGTAGTGGCCCTTGCCGTCGGCATCGAACTGGCTGAACACCAGATTCCAGATCTCCATATAGCGGTCGCAGTCGCAGCCCACGCCGCAGGTCGGCTTGCCGCAGCCGTACTCGGGGCCGCGGTCAAAGTAGATCTCGGAGCAGGGGCCGCACGGGCCGGAGCCGTGCTCCCAGAAGTTGTCCTCCTTGCCCAGACGCACCATGTGGTCCGGGGCAATGCCAACCTTCTTGGTCCAGATATCGTAGGCCTCGTCGTCCTCCTCATAGACAGAGATGTGCAGACGATCCTTGGGAATCGCCATCCACTCATCGCTGGTCAGGAACTCCCATGCCCAAGGGATGACCTCGTCCTTGAAGTAATCCTGGAAGGAGAAGTTGCCCAGCATCTCAAAGAAGGTGCCGTGGCGGGCAGTGATGCCCACGCGCTCGATATCCGGGGTGCGGATGCACTTCTGGCAGGTGGTCACGCGATGACGGGGCGGCTCCTCCTGTGCCAGAAACCACTTCTTCATGGGAGCCATGCCGCTGTTGATCAGCAGCAGGCTGGGGTCGTTCTTGGGAACAAGGGGGAAGCTGTCCAGACGCAGATGACCCTTGCTTTCAAAGAAGCTCAGGTACTTTTCGCGCAGTTCATTCAAACCGGTCCATTGCATAGATCTTTCTCTCCTCAATTGTCTTTGGCGCTTATGCGCCGTTTTTATGCTGTTATGGCAGAGGGGCGGCACGGAGAAAAAACAAAAAACAGCCCTCATCCCAAAAGGGACGAAGGCTGCTTGTGCATCAAACTCCGTGGTACCACCCAAATTGCAAAGGATAACGTGTCCCCTGCCGCTTTCGGCGCATTAACGCTGCGCAGCGTCCGGTTTACATTCGCCGGAAGCTCCGGGGTGGCGCGAAATGATCCCGACCGGAGCACCTTACAGCCGTGGGCGCTCTCTCTGGACGGTGGTGTGTGCATTTCTGACCCCATCATTGCCATCTGTCATAATTTTACATTCCGCAAAGCAGACACAATGCCCCTTTGCGTACAGCTAAATTATAGCATACGCAAAACGTTTGTCAACGGTTTTGAGCAAAATTTACGGTACCCAGATGCGGTCTGCACGGGTTATCTCGCCGTTTTGGATGGTCACGGTCGTGTTTCCTGCATTCCACCCATAAGCATCTTCTTCATTGCTCATTGCATCACAAACCGCCCGATCTCCCTTTACGATCACTGGGTCGGCTTCAAAGTCTGCTGCACCGTCCGATAGTTCGATATCGTCTGCCATAACAAGTTGCTTAACCACTCCAACTTCATAATAAGCGGGAAAATCATCCCATGTCAGAGTCCGGTAGTGGTCATCCTCTTTGCATAAGTCAATACCACCTTCTTCTATTCCACCGTTGATGGTCACATAGTTGTTTTCTCTCTCAACGCTTTCCACTGTTAGGGCTGTAATTTCCTCTGTCCCGTTTAGATGTGTTATAATGGTATCTCCTTCGCTCAATGCTTCAATATCTGCGGCTGTGTACCGGTCATAGTCGTATACAACAGCATTGTTGATGGTATTCTTGCGTTCACCGACCCATACTTTATCGCTTTCAAAGCTGATGTGATAAGTGCCATCCGAAAGTGGGTCACTCAGTAAAACACCTTGCATTGGGTGTACTTCCGTTTTTTGCGCCTCCGAAGATGTCGTGCTTGCCGCGGAAGCCGCTGTGCTTCCAGCCGTGGAACTGGACGCCCCACAGCCCACCATTGTTATTCCAATAGCCAAAAGCACAGTAAGTGTCACTATTTTATGGTTCCATCTCATACGAAAACCTTCTTTCTCTTGCTTGACGGAACGTTTCCGTTCCGCTACAATAAAAACGAATCAAGAACCCATTCTATTGTAACTGATTTTAAGATAGAGAGGAATTTCCCGTGAAAATTTTAAAAGTAAAGTGTCTTGCCCCCACCCGGCTGGACAATTATCTGACCCAACAGTACCCCGCCCTGACCCCCGGCCGCCTGAACAAGGCGCTGCGGGAGAACAAGATCAAGCTGAACGGCAAAAAGCAGCCGCTTTCCACCCGCGTGATGGCGGGCGATGAGATCAAGCTGTTCATTCTGGACGACGTGCTGGACGCCGACCGCCGGGTGGAAGGCCCCGCGTGGAAGAACGCCCGCACCCCGGCACAGGTTGTGTACGACTGCCCGCAGATCTTG
>UMHG01046709.1_pt1 | contig 9459 bp, 8 predicted proteins | sample 1965471 | NCBI WGS metagenome assembly UMHG01 (sample SAMEA4836092, study PRJEB28245) | human gut metagenome | biome: gut microbiome; material: fecal sample | place: Denmark | collected 2008
TCACATTGCCGCCCATGGTCAGCCATTCTTTCAGGATGGCCGGAGAGGGAAAGTAATCCTCGCGGAAGCCGCGATAAACCGAGCTGGTATTCACTTCCAGCACGCAGCCAGCCTGTGCAGCAGCTTCCAGTGCCTTGTGGGCAGCGGCGGTGTAGCGCGGGTCGGATTCATCAAAAAACTTGCCGCTGCCGTTCACCTTTTTGATCAGGTCAAAATGACCCAGGATGGTGGGCTTTTTGGCGGCAACTGCGGCTACGTTGGCAAAATACGTTTCCACCACAGCAAGGCCGTCGCCGTCAAAGTCGTCCTGGATGCAGGCAGCCAGATCCGCTTCGCGCCAGTCAATCTCGTAATATTTGCCGGTCTTGGGGCCCTTGACATAATGGGTGCTGCCGATCCAGTAATCATAGGCAGCCGGGTCGTCATCGCTGTACAGATCCCATTCCAGGCCGCACAAAATGTCCAGCTTGCCGGCATAGCGCTCTTTCAGCTTGGCTACCTGGGCGCGGTACAGCTGGGTGCGTGCATTGGTCATGCAATACTCAATGTCGTGCGGGGTGTGGCTGTGGCCAGAGAAGCCCAGCGTTTTCAGCCCGGCTTTCCAGGCGCTCAGGGCAAGCTCCTCCAGGGTGTTTTTGCCGTCACACAGCTTGGTGTGAACATGAACCGAACTGAGCAGATATTCCTTAGCCATTACTGCATCCTCTCCTGTTTCACTTTATGGTCAATAACATGGCGCTTTTCCAGCTCTTTGGTGATGTCTTCTACGGAAATGCCAAGTTCAATCATCAAAACCATCACATGGTAGGCAAGGTCGCTGATCTCGTAAACGGTTTCCTCTTTGTCGCGCTTGCTGCCTGCAATGATCACTTCGGTGGATTCCTCGCCGACCTTTTTCAGAATCTTTTCCAGACCCTTGTCAAACAGGTAGGTGGTGTAGCTGCCCTCTTTGGGGTTGGTCTTGCGGCCTTCGATCAGCTCATACAACCCCTGCCAGGTGAACTGCTTCAGCTCATCGGAAACATAGACCGGGTTAAAGAAGCAGCTTTCCGCGCCGGTGTGGCAGGCGGGGCCGCTCTTGATGACATCCACGACCAAAGCGTCCTTATCGCAGTCTGCGGTGATGGAAACCACGCGCTGCACATTGCCGCTGGTTTCGCCCTTGCGCCAGATCTCCTGGCGGCTGCGGGACCAGAACACCGTGCGGCCCTCGGCAATCGTCAAAGCCAAGGTTTCGGCGTTCATATAAGCCAGGGTCAGAACCTCTTTGGTGTAGTGATCCTGCACAATGGCCGGAATCAGGCCGTTGGCATCAAATTTCAGAGTTTTGGAATTTTCGGTGATTTCCATGGCGAACTCCTTATCTAAAACGGCGAAAGGCTGGGTACACTCTGCCGGGCCGCAGATTCATGCGAACCGCACAGCCGGATTCCCAAAAGTTTCCCCATTCTCAGTAAAAAATTATAAGTATAGTTTAGCGTGTTTTGCGTTGTTTGGCAAGCCCCAATTATATGGGCTGCTTTTGCCTGTTATACCCGCATCTCCACGCCGTTTTCACGCAGGTAAAGCTTCAAATCGCGGATGTCCACCTGCTTCGTGTGGAAGATGGAGGCTGCCAGCCCGGCGTCCACGCGGGGGTGGTTCAAGAACAGCTCCTTGAAGTCATCCATCTTGCCAGCACCGCCGGAAGCGATGATGGGCACAGCACAGCGCTGGGCTACGGCGTCCAGCAGCTCCAGGTCAAAGCCGTTCTTTACGCCGTCCGTGTCAATCGAGTTGACAACCAGCTCGCCTGCGCCGTTTTTCACGCCATGCTCCAGCCAGTCCAGAGCGTCAATGCCGGTGTTTTCGCGCCCGCCTTTGGTGAACAGCTTGAACTTGCCATCCACCCGCTTGATGTCCGCCGAGAGCACCACGCACTGATTGCCGTAACGCTGGGCAGCGGCGGAAATAATGGCCGGGTTCTTGATGGCACCGGAGTTGACACTTACTTTGTCGGCACCGCATTTCAGCACCCGGTCAAAATCTTCCAGGCTGCCGATGCCGCCGCCGACCGTCAACGGGATAAAAATTTCGCTGGCAACGCGGCGCAGAATATCGGTAAAAATCGTGCGGCCCTCCACGCTGGCGGTGATATCATAAAACACCAGCTCATCAGCCCCGGCCGCGTTGTAATAGCGGGCCATCTCGACCGGGTCGGCCATATCCTGTAATCCGGCAAAGTTGACACCCTTGACCACACGGCCGTCTTTTACATCCAAGCACGGGATAATGCGTTTGGTAATCATGCGCCCAGCCCCCTTATTCCTGATACAGCGCCACAGCCTGTTTGAGGTCGATGGCACCGGTGTAGATGGACTTGCCCAAAATTGCGGCGTGGCAGCCCATGGCCTGCAGCTCCGCCAGCTCTTCCATGCGGGCAATGCCGCCGGATGCCGTGATCTCCAGGCCGGAAATCTGCAACAGCTCACGGTACAGGTCCATGTTGGTGCCCTGCATTGTGCCGTCGCGGGAAATATCGGTGGCGATGATCGCCTGCACGCCAGCTTCGGCACAGCGGCGGCAGAAAGCAACGCCCGGTTCGGGGGTGACTTCTTTCCAGCCGTTCACAGCCACAAGGCCATCGCGCATGTCCACGCCAACGGCAATTTTGGGGCCGTATTTCTGCGCCATGCGGGCGGTAAAATCAAAATCCTTTACGGCAATGGTGCCCAGGATGCAGCGCCCCACGCCGAGGGAAAGATACTGTTCAATGCGGGCTTCGTCACGGATGCCGCCGCCGACCTCGATAAACAGCCCGCCCTGCTTAGCAATGGCGGCAATGGTGGTCATGTTGGCGGTGGTGTCATCCTTGGCGCCGTCCAAGTCCACCACATGCAGGTACTTGGCCCCGGCGGCAATAAACTCCCGTGCCTGGGCGGCGGGGTCTGCATTGTAAACGGTCATCTGGTCGTAATCGCCCTGGTACAGGCGCACGGCCTGCCCGCCGCGCAGATCAATGGCAGGATATAACTTCATGGCTGCACCTCACAATTCTGCAAAGGCCCGCAGCATGCGCAGGCCGGTATCGCCGGATTTTTCGGGGTGGAACTGCGTGCCGTATACCAGGCCGTTTTTCACAGCGCCCGTTACCGGGATGCTGTACTCACTGGCAGCCAGCGTGTTGGCAGCACAGTTTTTGGCGTAAAAGCTGTGCACATAATACACATACTCACCGGGCTTGGTGTACTTGAACAGCGGGTCGTTTTCCCGCCCCGGCACAATGTCCAGCCGGTTCCAGCCGATGTGCGGCACTTTCAGGCTGGGGTCTTTCAAATCGTCTGCCAGCGGGCACACTTCGCCGGGAATCAGGCCAAGGCCGGTGTGTTCGCCGTACTCATAGCTTTTTTCAAACAGCAGCTGCATGCCCAGGCAGATGCCCAAAAGCGGTTTGTGCTCCACTTCCTGCTTGATAACGGGCACCAGGCCGGTGGCTTCCAGCTTGGCCATGGCATCGGCAAAGGCGCCCACACCGGGCAGAATGATGTGGTCCGCCGCGCGGATAGCGGCAGCGTCGCGGGTCACTTTGGTTTCCAGCCCCAGGCTTTTCAGGCTGGAAGCCAGACTGAACAAGTTGCCCACGCCGTAATCAATAATGGCGATCATATACGTTCCCCCTTTTTGTATGCTGCTGTTGCAGCGCCCCTCTTAATACCTGAGGTTAATGTAGCCCCAGAGCCAGCCGGACCTCGTTCATTTGGATCTGGTCCGTGTCATATTGGTAAACCGTTCCATCGGCAAAGGTATAACGCACAAAAACGCCGGTGGGGTTTTTGGCGGTCTCTTCGGGTATTTCCACTTTCCACAAGTCCAGCACCGCGCCGCTGTGGTAGCGGACGGTGAGCGGCTCCCCCTGCGGGCAGCTTGGCTGCACTTTGCCCGCCCCGGCGGCGCAGATCAACCGGCATAACCGGCTGCTGGCATCCGGGTCCAGGGAGGAGGTTTCGCCGTTGCGGGTCAGCGCAGCGCCGATCTTGCCCGCATTTTCCACACTGGCGGCAAAATCGGTGGAAAACCTGCGGTAACGCTGGTGGTAACGCGCCGCCCAGCCAATGGTGCCAATGCAGATTACAAGAACCACACAGGCCGCCGCCAGGAACACCGCCCCGCCCCAGCCACGCCGCCGTTTGCCGGGTTTAATTCTGTCATACAGGTTCATGGTGTTCCCTCCTGATACAGTGGGTCCAAAACCCATTTGAATTGTAATCATACCCCTTTAACCGGTTCCCTTTGCGGTCTGGTAATTCCGTCCCCATGCCACTTTACCCCAAAATCAAATCCAGCTCCTCAAAGAATCGCTGCATCTGTTCCGGGGTACCGATGGTGATGCGCAGATAATCGGAAAGGCGCGGGGCGCTGAAATAGCGGATCAGCACGCCTTTTTGCCGCAGGCGCTCAAAAATCTGCTTGCAGGGCATGCGACTGGTGGTAACGAACAAAAAGTTGGTGGCGGAATCCGGCCCGGTAAAACCGCGCTCCCGCAGCTTGGTCATTGTGTCGGCGCGGGTGGCGCAGATCTTGCCCACTGTATCACGGAAGTAATTCTCATCCTCCATGGCGGCCACGGCGGCAGCCTGGGAGAGGGAATTGACGTTGTATGGGCTGTAGCTGAACTTGATGCGGTTCATATCGGCAATCAGCTCCGGGTTTGCCACGCAGAAGCCCACGCGGGCACCGGCCAGATTGTGGGATTTGGAGAAGGTCTGCACCACAATCACATTGTCATATTTCTTGGTCAGCGGAACGCAGCTGGCGTTTGGCCCGGCAAAATCAATGTACGCCTCGTCCACAATCACAATGCTGTCAGGGTTGGTGCGCACCACTTCCTCGATGGCGGCCACCGGCTGCAGCAGGGTGGTGGGGGCGTTGGGGTTGGCAATCACGATGGTCTCATTCAGGCCGTGGTACTTGCTCAAATCCAGCGAGAAATCTTCCTCCACCAGGATCACATGCTGCGGAATGTGCAACAAATCGCACAAAACCGGGTAAAAGCTGTAGGTGATATCGGCAAATGCCAGCGGGTGGGTTTCATCGCAGAAAGCGCGCAGCGCCAGCAGCAGGTTTTCATCGCTGCCGTTGCCGCACAAAATATTTTCCGGCTGCACGCCGCAGTGGCGGGCAATGGCGGCGCAGAGTGCGGCTTCGGTCAAATCGGAATACAGCCGCAGCCCCGGCACTGCTCCGGCCACCGCCGCCGCCACGCCGGGGGCAGGCGGGTAGGGGTTTTCGTTGGCGTTCAGCTTGACAAGGTCAGGCAGTTTCAGCTGCTCGCCGGGGGTATAAGGCTCCAGCGCAGCCAGCGTTTTGGTAAAATAACGGCTCATTTGGGTCACCTCTTTGTTGGTGCAGCAGCCGGGCCGCCGCACCGGATCAGGAAAGTCTGTGACATAACGTGTATCCTGCGCCCATTTGGCGGGGTTGGTGTCGATGTAGTGCCAGATGGTGTTGTAATCGTCCGGGGAGCGGATGATGTGGTCGTAATATCCGCGCTGCCAGAGTGCATGCCCGGCAGTTTTGTTGGTCAGCCGTTTCAAAGTGGAGATAAACATCGGGATGATCTGGCTTGCGCGGGCGGATGTAGGGGGCGGCGTCCTCGACGCCCCGGATGGGCCTTGCTGAATGGTAATCAATAAATGGATGTGATTGGGCATTACAACATATTTTTCAATCCGCACATGGGGATAAAATGCAATCATATTCCCCAACTGCCGTGCAACAATTTTACCGGTTGGTGACAATCGGGTTCGCGGGGCGTCGGGGACGCCGCCCCCTACAATCGTTCCAAAGGTGCAACGCTTGTTTTTGGAACAAATCGTAATGAAATACACACCGGATTGGCTGTAATTATATGTTGCTAAACGGTTGGCCTTCCGCTCCGGTACCCCATCCTTCACTGGTCTTCAAAACGGATGGTAACGCTCTTGGCGTGGGCGTGCAGGCCCTCATGCTCGGCAAAATCGGCAATGCGAGACTGAACTTTGCCCAGGGCATCGCGGGTGTAATAAATGAAACTGGACTTTTTCACAAAATCGTCCACGCCCAGCGGGCTGGAAAAACGTGCCGTGCCGCTGGTGGGCAGGGTGTGGTTGGGGCCGGCAAAATAATCGCCCAGTGCTTCCGGCACATTCTTGCCCAGGAAAATGCTGCCCGCGTTCTTTACACTGTTCAAAACGGCGAACGGGTCGTCCACACAAATTTCCAAATGCTCCGGGGCAATGATGTTCACGGCGTCAATGGCCTTGTTCATATCGTCCGTCACAATGATCTTGCCGTTGGTGTCCACGCTGGCGCGGGCGATGGCGGCGCGGGGCAGCTGTGGGATCTGCACTTCCAGCTCGGCTTGTACGGCCTTGGCCAGCTCGGCGCTGTCCGTTACCAGCACGGGGCTGGCCAGCTTGTCATGCTCGGCCTGGCTCAGCAGGTCAGCTGCCACCCAGGCGGGGTTGCAGCTGCCATCCGCCAGCACCAGAATCTCCGAAGGCCCGGCGATCATATCAATGCCAACCTTGCCGAACACTTTGCGCTTGGCGGTGGCAACGTAAATATTGCCGGGGCCGACGATCTTATCCACCGCGGGGATGCTCTCGGTGCCGTAAGCCAGCGCGGCCACGGCCTGGGCGCCGCCGGTCTTGAAGATCTTGTCAATACCGGCAATCACCGCAGCAGCCAGGATGGAGGGATTCACCTTGCCATCCGGCCCGGCGGGGGTGGTCATCACGATCTCCTTCACACCGGCCACCTTGGCGGGGATCACATCCATCAGTACGGTGCTGGGGTAAGCGGCGGTACCGCCCGGCACATACACACCGACTTTTTCAATCGGGGTATATTTCTGGCCCAGCACAATGCCGGGGGTATCGTTCATCACAAAGTTCTTGTGGACCTGGTGCTCATGGAAGGCGCGGATGTTGGCGGCGGCCATCTTCAGGGTAGTCACAAAATCCTCACCGGCGGCTTCAAAGGCTTCGTCAATTTCCGCCTGGCTCACCCGCAGCTCGTCCAGCTGGGCGTGGTCAAATTTCAGAGCGTAATCTTTCAGGGCGGCATCACCGCGGGCGCGCACATCGGCGATAATGGCATCCACGGTTGCTTCCACGCTGGCTTCCGCGCGGATATCACGGTTCAGGATTTCTTCAGGCTTCAAAGCGTCAAACTCAAAAATGCGGATCATTTGGCAAGCGCCTCCTTCATCTTGTTCAGCAGTTCGGTCAGCTGCGCGTACTTGAATTTGTAGCTGGCTTTGTTGGCAATGAACCGTGCCGAAATGGGCATGAACTCTTCCAGTACGGCCAGATTGTTTTCTTTCAGGGTGGTGCCGGTCTCCACAATATCCACGATCACATCCGAAAGCCCCAGGATGGGAGCCAGCTCAATGGAGCCGTTCAGCTTGATAATGTCAATATCGCGGCCAATGCTCTCGTAATGGGCGCGGGCAATGTTCACAAACTTAGTGGCAACGCGCAGGGCGCGGCTTTCATCGTCCACAAAGTTCCTGGGGCCTGCCACGCACATGCGGCACTTGCCCATGCCGGTATCCAGCAGCTCGTACACATCGGCACCGGATTCGGTCAGGATATCCTTGCCCACAATGCCAATGTCAGCAGCGCCGTGCTCCACATAAATGGCAACGTCGCTGGGCTTGACCAGGAAGTACCGCACCCCGGCTTCGGGGTTCTCCACCACCAGCTTGCGGGTCTCGTTGTAGTTTTCGTTGGCTTCATACCCGGCGGCGGCCAGCAGGCCATAGGCTTTATCGCCCAGGCGGCCTTTGGGCAGGGCGATGTTCAGCCACTGGCGCTCGGTGCCTTGCTGCTGCACCGGCGGCAGGGGAGCGCTCAGGCGCTCCAGCTCGTCCAGGTAAAGGGCAAAGCCCAGGGCGCAGGCACCGGGGGTAAAGCGCTGGGCCAGCAGGTCATACCGGCCACCTTTCAGCACGGCACGGGGCACCCCGGCCACATAGCCGCTGAACACCAGGCCATTGTAATATTCCATATCACCGGCAAGGCTCAGATCCAGCTGCATGCCGCGTCCGGCATCGCCCAGTTCATTCTGCAGGCTCTGCAGTTCCAGCAGGGCGTCCTGCTGGGCTTCACACTGGCACTGGCTGCGAGCGGCGGCCAGCGTGGTGCCAAAGGGGCCGTGCAGGCTTAAAATAGCGGTCAGCGCGTTGGCGGCGGCTTCATCCAGCCCGCTTTGCAGCGCGGCGGCATGCAGTTCGTGGGCGTTTTTGTCGCGCAGCAGCTCCAACAGGCGCGGGCGGGCGGCGGCATCCACATGCAGGGTGTCCAGCAGGGCGGTCACAAAGCCCATGTGGCTGACTTCCAGCACGGTGGGAACTTCCAGGCTGGCCAGGCTTTCCAGCGCAAGGCGCACAACCTCGGCCTGTTCGGCAGCGCCAACCGCACCGATGCACTCCAGGCCCATCTGGCTGATCTCCGAGAAGGTGTGGCTTTCGCGGCTGGGGCGGCAGATCTGCTCTGTATAATAATACTTTTTGCATTCCCCGGCGGTGGGCTGGGCGTTCTTGGCGATCGAAAGCGTTACATCCGGCTTGATGGCGCGCAGCTTGCCGTCCAGGTCAGTAAAAGTAATGACCTGGGAATCCGAAAGAAAGCGCTCATTCTGCTGATAGAGCGAATATTCCTCAAAATGGGAGCAGCGAAATTTGCGGTAGCCTGCACCCTCGTATAATACACGCAGCTGCAAAGTGCTGCGCTCAGCCGGTGAAAACCGGGAAAGATCAAGTTGCATGAATATACTCTCCTCTTCTAATATTTTCCGAACCTCTTCCATTCCTCTTCATCCACAACCCACCAAGTTACGCGGGAATAGATGAATTTATTATACTTTTATGCATTAAAGATGTAAAGAGATTCCGCGCAAAATAATAGAATAAAAATACGGCCATCCCGCGCCCCAAAGGGCGCAGAACGGCCGTATGCTCAATGTTTGGTGCGCTGAACGTTGTAGGCTTTGACCATCAGCACGGTGTACCACAGCAGCAGTACCGAAAATACCACAAAGCTGCCGGAAGAAGCCTTGCCCAGCGACACGCTGGCAGGCGCAGCAAGGCTGGCAATGCGCAACACCGTGTGGGCAGCCAGCAGCACCCCGCAGGCAACCAGCATCATGCGGGTGGAGCGGGTGTATTTCAGGTCGTCCACAGCGCGGCGGGCCGCAGGCAGGCTGCCCCACACAAGGCCCAGCAGCAGCCACAGGTCAGTCAGCCGCAAAAACGGCGCAGCAGCGGCAAAAACACCGCCGGCCTGTACCCAGGAACCGCACAAAACAAGCTCCAGTGCCGTGGCCGCCAACCCGCACACAAGCGCAGCCAGCCCCTGCCGTGTCAGCAGCAGGGCACCGATCACCAGCAGCACGGTCAGGCTCAGTTCCGCCATGGTAACGCCTTCCGGCACACCC
>UMHG01002802.1_pt1 | contig 9424 bp, 4 predicted proteins | sample 1965471 | NCBI WGS metagenome assembly UMHG01 (sample SAMEA4836092, study PRJEB28245) | human gut metagenome | biome: gut microbiome; material: fecal sample | place: Denmark | collected 2008
GTATTTTGATGATTGGATTGTTATAAAAACTGATGAGAATTACGAGGACATTACTGAAATTATTGCAAAGAAAAAAGAAAAGCATCATATTGAAACTAATGTGTGGTAATTAAATTGTTAATATCAGGATTACGGTTGTACCGGTATACAATTAAAATTTAAGAACTTTTTCATATAATTTTCATTACTTTTGTACAAAATATCTAAAATAAAACTGTATATACCGCTGAAAATGTAAAAAGTACCCAATGAATATCTTGACCCACCAAGTTGATTGTGCTAATATTAACTCAACTTTTGAGGTATGAGTTAAAGGTTTAGTACATAGTTACTAATCTAATGAATTTATTCAATAGAAAGTGCTGTGTGTAAGCCTTTTTTGTATCTAATTAAAAGTGCGTAATATATGAAGAAGGAGGAATCCTAGTTATGAGGATTAAAAAAGAAGTTAGGAAGATTGTCGCTTCTGTATTAGCTTTCTTAATGGTTGTAAGCCTTATTCCAGTTAATAGTCTTATGACAAAAGCTAATGCAGCTTCAAAAACTACTTTTGAAGGTGGAAAGACAGTTGAAGACGGAACTTGGAAAGGATGGACATATAGTGCATTTGGTAATAGTGCCAAAGGTTCTGCAAGCGATACAGGAAAAGGTGGAATAAGCATAGAAGCCACTGGTGGTAAGATAAATGGCGATGCAAAAAATCAAGGACTTAATACATTTATGTATAAATTAGATAGTTCTGTAGATTTTACTATTACAACACAGGCAACGCTTAATTCGATAGAGGCAAATGAGCAGGCAGCTTTCGGTTTAATGGTAAGAGATGAGATTGGCGAGCATGGCAGCGGAGATTTAGATACAACAAAGAACAATTTTGCATTTGTTGGTGGTTATGGTAAGAAAAAAGCCGAGGGATATGCTGGTTATAAAACAACAAAATTGTCACATACAAGATTAGGTACATCACCAGAAGTAGGTGGAACATATGACCTTGCAATTCAGAAGGTTGGAGATAGTGTTAAACTTTATTTTGATGGTAAATGTGTTGATGAGCGTTCAGCAAAAGACTTAATTACAGATGATACAATGTATGTTGGTTTATTTGCTGCAAGAAATGCTAAGGTTACATTTAATAATGTTAAGTTAGCTTACACACAGGACAGCTCATCAGTAAAGGTAACAAATGTTACAGCACCTAAGAAGACAACATACTGTGCTGGTAATACATATGAAGATGTTGATTTGACAGGCTTTAAGGCTACAGTATCAGTTGATGGAAAAGAAAGAGAAATTACAGCATCAGATTGTGTTGTTGATATGAGCAATGACCCATTTGCAGAAGTTACAGATGCTGGAAAGCTTAATCTTTTATATCTTGGACAGACAATAGAAGTGCCAATAACAGTTATCAAAGAAGTAGTATCTGATATGTATATTGAATATATGCCAGTTAAGACAGATTATATGGTAACTGATACAGCTCTTGATTTTACTGGTTTAGTAGGTAAGGTTGTATACAATAGTGGTAGAACATTTGATTTAAAGACACTTATTGATAGTAATGATACTAATACAAAAGTAAGTGATGTTGATTTCACAACTGCTGGAAACAAAGAAGTAACAGTAAGCCATACATATGGTGATGTTACAAAGGAAGTTGTTATTCCTATAAGCGTATCAGATGCAACAGTTAAGAATATTACAATAACATCACCTAACACAACAAGATTTTATACAGACACAGAATATGATGCAGATGCTTATGTAGAAGGTCTTACAATAACAGCTGATTATTCAGATGGTTCAGCTAAGGTTATTCAGGGTACAGATTCAGTTAAGGCTTATGTAAAGGCTAAGACTGCTAAACTTGATACAAAAGTAGCAGGCGAGTACACATATGTAGTAGAATACAATGGTGCAAAGGCTGAATATACACTTGAAGTTGTTAAACCTACAGTACATTCACTTAAAGTAGATGTATATCCAACAACAACTACATATGTTAAGGGTACTGACTTTAGTGCAGACGGACTTGAAGTAGTTGCTGTATATGATAGTGGACGAGAAGAGAAAGTCGCTGAATCAGATGTTAAGGTTGATTCATCAGCATACAAGAAAGATGAAACAGGAACATATGATATTAAGATTTCTGCAACAGTAGATGGAAAGGCGCTTGAAACAACAATTCAGGCAACAGTAAGAGATAAGAAAGAATTTAAGTTTGAAGATCTTACTTGGAATTCAATTATATTTGGTCAGTCTATCGACAAAAAGGCAATGACAATAAATACTGCTACTGAAGGTTCAGTTATAATTGAAGCACCAGAAGGAAAAGGTAAGTGTACAGATGATGGACAGGATGGTATAGCTTATTATTATACAAAGTTAGATGCTAAGAATGATAACTTTGATATAACAGCTAACGTAACAGTTAATTACTTTATTACAAAGACAGCTCCTGATGCTCAGGAAGGTTTTGGTATTATGGTAAGAGATTCTAACGGTACAGATGGTGATTCATCAATCTACTACTCTAATTCAATTGCAGTTGGTGGATATTATGGACAGGTAAATGTATTCGGTAGATATGGTGTTACAGATGGAGATGCATCTAATAGACATAATATTACAAGATTTAGCAAGATTGGTAAATCGTTAAAGTATCAGATTACAGAAGATAAACCACAGACATATGAATTAAGATTAAAGAAAGACAATTCAGGTATATATGCCTGGATGAAGGATATAGCAACAGGCAAATATGTAGAAGGTTCAAGTGTTACAAGTGAAGTAACGGGTGAGACTAATCCAGGTGGTGAGTTAGAGAATATCTTCTATTACTTACCAGCAGATACATTCTCAACAATAGATGAAAATAATATGTATCTTGGTTTCTTTGCAGCAAGAGGTGCTAAGATTACAGTTGATACATCATCAGTTGTACTTAATGTAACAGACAGAGCAGCAGATGCTCCACAGACATTTGACAAGCCAGCAGCTACAAAACCAGGTGTATCACAGACAACACTTAGCCAGACTTCATCAGAAAGCTATACATATGGTGTATCTGTTAATACTAAGGGACTTCTTACAATTAAGCAGAATGGCAAGACAATTGAAAGCCAGAAGTTAGTAGAAAAAGGAACATATACATTTGATACAACATTAATTGTTGGTGATAACAGATTTCAGGCATACTTTGAACCAGATGCAACACAGAATATAACATCATCAGCTCCAGTTGTAATGAATGCAACAGTTAACCGTAGAATAATTGCTCCAGTTAAGGAAGCTATATATTGTTCTCCAACAGGTACTTCATCAGCAGCAGGTACTAAGGAAGATCCATTAGATGTTCAGACAGCATTAACATATTGTCAGGCTGGTCAGGCTGTATATGCATTAGGTGGTACTTATAATCTTAAGAGGACTACAGGTATATGGCATGGTAATGATGGTGCTGGTGAAGATGGAATGAAATATTTTATGGCAGCACCAGATAATACAGAAGATGTAATATTTGATTTTGGCGGAAGCTTTGTAGATAGTAAGTTCGTATCTAATACATTTGATTTATCAGGTGATTACTGGTATGTAAGTGGTATGAAGTTCGGCAATGGCGGCGGTGTTAGACTTGGTGGCAGCCACAACATTGTAGAGAATTGTGATTTCTATGGTCACTCTAATTCAGGACTTTCAGTATCAAGAACGGATGGTTCTAATAATAAGGCAGATTGGCCTTCATACAACCAGATAATTAATTGTAACGCATATAATAATAGTGATAAGTCACAGAACAATGCAGATGGTTTCGCTGCTAAGCTTACTTGTGGCGATGGTAATGTATTTAAGGGCTGTATAGCAGCATATAACGCTGATGATGGATGGGATCTCTTCTCTAAGGGCGCAACAGGAGCAATTGGAGCAGTAGAAATCTATGACAGCGTATGCTACGGCAATGGTATGTTATATTACAATGGTGCATTATATGACTCAAAGGGTGATGGTAATGGATTTAAGATGGGTGGTTCTGGTATAGCAGTTAATCACAAGATATATAACAGCTACTCATTTGGTAATACAGCTAATGGATTTACTAATAATTCAGATCCTATGGGAACTTATGTTAACTTAGTAGGTTATAATAATGGTGGTTCTAACTTGGAATTACATGTATATACAGGTGTTGAACCTCAGTTTACAGTAGAGAATGTTAAGTCTTATTCAGACGATACATACAAGGAAATTGTAGATGCAGAAGGTAAGGCATTGCTTAATAAGACAGATAAGGAAGCAAAGGAAGATGTAATCAGCCGTTACTATTCAATTGAAAGCTTCTTCATTAACAAGGATGGCGATTCAGTTAATAGTGAAGGTGCAAAGCTTACAGCAGAAGATTTCAAGAATCTTAGTGATTTCAAGAATATCGTTACTGGTGGTATTGATACAATGCCAGAAGGAAAAGATGGTAAGATTGAGTTAGGTGACTTCCTTCAGTTCGTAGAGGACAGACCAGAAGAGCATGTATGGGGTGAGTGGACAGTTAAGACAGCACCAACATGTACAGAAAAGGGTGTTGAACACAGATTATGTACTAAGTGTGATGCCGAACAGACAAGGGAAATGGATGCTTTAGGACATGATTTCAGTGATGAATTCACAGTTGATAAAGCACCTACAGTTTTGGAAGAAGGTTCTAAGTCTCGTCATTGTAAACACGAAGGCTGTGCTGAGAAGATAGATGTTACTTCAATTGCTAAGCTTACACCAGATACAGTTGCATCAGGTGATATGAAAGACATCGTAAGTGTTGTAGTAGATACTGATGACATAGAGTTTACAGAAGCAGAAAAAGAGGCAATTGCTAATGGTGCTGATGTAAAGATTGAAGTTGATGTTAAGAATATTGCTGACAGCGTAACTGCTAAAGATAAGAATGCAGTAGAAGGTATTATATCTGGTAATTATGTAGTTGGTTCATATTTCGATATAAGCATTATATTATCAGTTGGTAACGATAAGAGAACAATAACATCTACAGATAAGAAGATTGAATTTACAATTGCTCTTCCAGAAAATCTTATTAATACAGATTCTGCAGTAACAAGAACTTATAAGATTGTGAGAGTACACGATGGTGAAACAACTATCCTTGATGCAGCATTTGATGCAGCAACAGGTAAACTTACATTTAAGTCAGATAAGTTCTCAACATATGCAATCATCTATAGTGATGCTAAGACTGAAGGCTCAGGAGGGGTTATAGATAAACCATCAACAAGTGAGCCAGCAACTGGTAATCCAGAAACAGGAGAGAGCACAGCAACAGGTGATACAACTAACTCAGTAGTATATGTAATCTTAATGATTATGAGTGTTATGGCACTTGCAGGTGTATTCTTCTATGAGAAGAAGAGAAAAGGATTATCAAGATAATTAAAAAGTTTATCCGGTTAACCTAATATATAGTAACAAAAACTGCCGCTTTATGATTAACATAAAGTGGCAGTTTTATTTTTTTATAGATTTTTTGATTCTTATGTGATAAAATTTAGGCTGAAAAAGTGAATTGAAACTATAATAAAAGAGGTGTTATGTGATGAGTGAAGTTTCAACAATGGAAAGAGTAATTCGTTCTGATGTATCAATGGAAGAATGTAAGAAGATAGAGAAGGTTCTTAGAAAGAACAATATTTCATATTTTGAAAGATGGAAGTTACATACAGGACTTCTTAGATTTCTTAATAATGATAAGAATGCCAAATGTGATATTTTAGTTCATATGGATTCCTTTGAGAGAGCTAAAGCACTGCTTGCGGCAGGAGGCGTTATGGACGAATCAGTCAGTGAACATAAGGATTCAAAGAACTCTAAGAATAAATAATTGTTAAGAATAAATGATTGATAGTAATAAGTAATTGTGAATAATCAATAATTGATAATAATCAATAATTATTTATGAATGATTGAACGAGAACAGAATACATATAGGTCAGGAATGGAGAATACTATATAATGAGAAAGAGCATAGTAAAAAATGCTTTAAAGACGAAATCAGCCGTTATTATAGCTGTCATTATGAGTGTGTTGTTTATATCAGGGTGTGGGAAATCATCAAGTGTAAGCAGTAATGATGTATTAGATACAAGCGAGGTTTCAACACAGGAAGAAACAACAATTGATACACACCCGTTTGACATAACAATGACATTTACAGGTGATATTAACATTGCGGAGGGTGAGCCGACAACTAAAGAACTTGATAAGAATAACGGAGATATTACTAAATGTATATCGCCAGAGCTTATAAAGTATATGAAAGATGCAGATATTACATTGGTTAATAATGAATTCTGCTACAGTGACAGAGGTGCACCTCTTGCTAATAAAATGTGGACATTCAGAGCTGGTCCAGAGAGAGCAAAGGTGCTTAATGCACTTGGAGTAGATGTTGCACAGCTTGCTAATAATCATGTATATGATTATGGACAGGAGGCAATGTATGATACATTTTCTGCTTTAGAAGCAGTTGGGATTCCGTATGTTGGTGCTGGAAGAACGCTTGAAGAAGCAATGAAACCATATTATACAGAAGTTGACGGAAAGAAGATAGCTATCGTGGCAGCTTCAAGAGCTGAAAAGTATAAGATGACACCACAGGCTACAGATACTACGCCGGGAATACTCAGATGTTATGATACAGAGTTATTTGTCCAGACAATTAAAGAGGCCAGAGCTAATGCAGATTATGTAGTTGCTGTTGTCCACTGGGGTACTGAGCATACAACTGTGCTTGAGGACGTTCAGAGGTCTAGTGCAAGGGAATATATAGATGCAGGAGCAGATGTTATCATCGGCGGTCACAGCCATTGCCTTCAGGGTATAGAGTATTATGAGGATAAGCCTATATTCTATAGTCTTGGTAATTTCTGGTTCGATGAATATAATGTTGATACAATGCTCGTTAATATCAGAATAAGCGGCAATGATGATGGTGATAAAATTGATGTATCAGTAGTGCCAGCTGTTCAGGACGGCACATTACAGGGCTGTGTGACACGTATATGCACACAGGAAGAAGATAAAAGCAGAATATTCAGCCTTCTTAATAAGGTGAGTATTAATGCAAATGTGGCAGATGACGGAACGGTTACGCAGGTTAAGTAAGTGTGGTGGCATAACGGACTGTATATGGCTTAGGTGGCGGCTGGTATCAGGGGCTTACGCCAGAATATTTAATTGGATATTGTTATAAAACAGATTGCAAAGAAAACCGCGGTTATTATCAAAAGTCAGGTACTTTGAGCACGCCGGTACTTAGGTGCTGTATTTTAGCACCTTAGTATCCGCTACGTGCGAGAGTAGCGAGAGCGTGCCTGACGTTGATGATAACCGCGATTTTATTTACTGTCGTCTGTTAGTTATTACTGTTATTTAGCTAAAGCATTTATTAGTGTCATATATTGAATGACTATCGTGAAGCAATGTGTATTAGTCTGTAGTATCTTTAAGCGACTGCATATATTCATGCATAGATTCTGCAACAATCTTACTATGTGCCACAGCCTCTACAACAGTTCTTGCCCCATTAACGACATCACCAGATGCGAATATTCCCGGGCGTGATGTATGACCTGTTTCGTCAGCTTCAAGAAGACCACGTTTATTGGCATTTAAGCCTTTAGTGCTGTTGACAAGTCTTGTCATTGGTCCCTGGCTTATTGAGATAATAACGCTGTCTGATTCATATAATGTGTCGCTTCCATCTACATCAGTGAATGAGCCATCTTCATTTTCTATTACATCTCTGAATATTACGCCGTTATCTTTAATCTCAACTGGTCGTTTGTTATATTCAAATTCAACACCTTCAAGAGTGGCGTAGCTGAATTCGTACTGGCTGGCAGCTACTTCTTTAGTGATAGAGAAGCAGGTTAGCCTGCGGACACCTTTTCTTATCGCTGTTCTTGCAACGTCCATAGCAGCATTACCAGCACCGATTACGATTACACGTTCTCCAAGCTTATAGCTGTCGGGGTTGTTAAGATAGTTAATTCCAAAGTGGACATTTCCAAATGTCTCGCCCTTTATGTGAAGTGTGTTAGGATTCCATACGCCAGTTCCTACGAATATAGACTTATAACCATCACGGAATAAATCTTCAATAGTTATTGCACTTCCTATAAGAGTATTAGGACGTACCTTGATACCCTTTAATTCAAGATGGCGGTATTCGATATCGTCAAGAACTGATTTGGGAAGACGAAATTCAGGAATACCATATCTTAAGACACCGCCAATTTTGTCCTTGCCCTCAAATATAGTTACCTGATAGCCATATCTTGCCAGGATAATAGCGATTGTAATTCCAGCAGGACCTGAACCGATAATAGCTACACGCATACCATTAGATGGCTTAGGACCTTCTGTCATTTTGTTAGCATATGTAGTTGAGATATAATTCTCTATTGTTGAAAAATGTACAGGTGCTCCCTTACGTCCAAGAACACAATGCCCCTCGCATTGGTTTTCGTGGTTACAGACAAGACTGCATACAGTTGTAAGAGGATTATTTTCAAAAAGCATTTTACCTGCTTCATCAAGCTTGTTCTCTTTGAGTAACTTAATTGCCAGTGGAATGTTGGTGCTTATAGGGCAGCCTTTCTGACACTGTGGAACTTTGCATTGAAGACAACGATTGGCTTCATCCATAACATGTAATGCCATATATACCTGCTTTCTGCGCTAGTGCGCCATATAATAATAACCAGAATATATAGTCAGCAGGAAATGTTAGTGCCAACTAATATTCTGGTTATATTCTAGCATATGTGATTGCTTATTAAAAGAATAGATAATCTTTTCACAATTATTTGAAGATATTTCTGAATAATCTAACCAATATTGATTGTGAAGGTGCTAATGTGACTATAGTATCTGTAGTATTTAACATTCGTAGTACATACACGGCGATAAATAGCACCGCAGATAATATAAAGATACAATTCAATAGGCGGCTTAACCTGACGGAAGGCTTAATACGTCTGGTATTAACTATATATACGATAACACTTATTAATAGCACTGGAAGTGTAAGGACAAGAGGATGATAATTAAGTGCAGCGTGTGTATCACCGTGAAGAATTGCAAGCACAGCTCTCGTCATACCGCAGGCTGGGCAGGAAATGCCTGTTATGAATTTAATAGGACAGCCAATATGGGTAAAATAGAGCAGTATAATAATAAGGAAGAAACAGGCTGATAATTTGAAAATGTTCCAGTAAGAAGATGTTCTGATGTTATGCCAGCGTATTGATGATTTAACAGGGTGTGAGCCGGCAGTTGTATTGTGCTGTGGGTTCAATGAATGTTTCATATTCTTAATAAAATCCTTAATATTAATAAAATTCTTAATATAATAAGT
>UMHG01071336.1_pt1 | contig 9325 bp, 6 predicted proteins | sample 1965471 | NCBI WGS metagenome assembly UMHG01 (sample SAMEA4836092, study PRJEB28245) | human gut metagenome | biome: gut microbiome; material: fecal sample | place: Denmark | collected 2008
GCCCGCCTGGAAAGCGAGTAAACCCCTAAAGGGTTTCAGGGGTTCGAATCCCCTCCTTTCCGCAAGCCGATAGGCGAAAAGTCCGTGAACGAAGTTCGCGGACTTTTTTATTTGACGCGCAATTCCGAATAAATTCGGTTGCGCGTCAAATAAAAAGTTCGCCGTTGCCGGCGACTTTTTGCCTGCCGGCGGCGGCAGGGCAAGCCGGCAGGCAGGGGAAAGGCGCCGCGCCTGCAGGTGCGCAGGCCGATCTCCGAGAACATCGCCTGCATCTCCGGTTCTGGCCGCAAAATTCTGTTCGCAAAGACTCCGTCCGCATTTTCCTGCAACGGATATGTCATCCCGACTCCCGTTCGAGATACTCCCGTAACACGCGCGCGTGGTTCTCCTCCGCATTTTTGGAGGCGTAGAGAAGCGTCGCGCGCGGTTCCTTTTCGATCTTTGTGACGAACGCCCTCACGGCGGGCGACGCCGCCAGTTCGTGCAGATACCGTTTGCGGAACTCTTCCCAACGGCCTTGCGGGTCGGCATGGAACCATCTCCGGAGGGGAGCGGAGGGCGCGATCTCCTTCGCCCACAGGTCGTAGTGCAACGCCTCCTTGCGGATGCCGCGCGGCCAAAGCTTGTCGACCAGCACCCGCAGTCCGTCCGTGTCCGTTGCGGGTTCGTAGACCCGCTTGATTGCGATTCGTGTCATGTCCTGTCTGTGATTTCGATATACGGTTTCGGACAAGAAATATACCTCTTTTTTCGGATGCACCCGTTTTCTGTCGCGAACGGGCTGAATCTCAGGTTCCCTGCTTTTCCGAAGGGTCCGTATGCAGGGGAGCGGTCTCCATCGTCGCCAGGTCGGCTTTTCCGGAAGCGGCGATGCCGTTGAGGAGGACGTCGCGGGCGCCCGTGCGCTGGAATGCGTAGAGTTCGAAGGCCGGTAATACGGCGACGAAGTGCTCCATGATCTCGGCCTGAATGGATTCGTAGCTCGGCCAGTTCTTGTCGGAGGAGAAGCAGTAGATCTGGACCGGCAGTCCGTTCTCCGTCGCGGGCAGCGTCCGGACCATCAGCAGCAGGTCGCGGCTGACGAAGGGGTGCCGGCGCAGGTACAACGCCATGTAGGCCCGCAGCAGACCGAGATTCGTCTCGATCGTCCCGTTGACCAGTCCGTCGGGATTCTCCGTGTTGGCGACCTTGCCCTCGGCCGCCTGCCGCTGTTTTTCGGCGATGAATTGCGCCAGTTCTTCGTCGAAAGCCTTCATCCGTTCCAGAAATTCGGGCGTGCAGGGTTTGATGCAGTCGAGTTTGAGTGCGTATTCGCGCATGATGCGGCGTCCGCCCGAATCGCTCATGCCCCGCCAGTTGACGAACGATCCGGAGACCAGCGAGTACGGAGGTACGGTGACGATCGTATTGTCGAAATTCTGGACTTTGATGACCGTCAGCGAGATGTCGGTCACGGTGCCGTTGATGCCGTTCTGGGGCATCTCGATCCAGTCGCCGATGCGCAGCATGTCGTTCTCGGAGATCATCACGCCCGCGACCAGCCCCAGGATAGGGTCCTTGAATACCAGCATCAGGACGGCCGTGAAGGCGCCCAGCCCCGTAATCAGGTTGACCGGCGACTTGTCGATCAGGATCGAGACGACGACGATGACCACGACGCAGGAGAAGATCACCTGAAAGATCTGGATGAATCCCTTGATCGGACGGTTTTTCAACTGTCCGTCGTTTTTCAGCGTGTCGCCCACGGTGTTCAGGATCGCGTTGACGGAGATCATCAGCACGATGAAGAAGTAGATCCACGTGACCCGTTCGCTTACGGTGAACCATGCGGAGTCGGTGGCGAAGGCGAAGGGCAGCAGCGCGGAGACGATCAGGGGCGGAATGAGCGCCGTCGATTTGCGGAAGACGCTGTACCGGAACAGCGAATCGAAGAAATCGAGGTGTTTGCGTTTGAGGATCTTCCTGGCCGCGCGGACGAGCAGGAGGTGGACGACGGCCGCCACGACGAACGCGATCGTGACGATGCACACGAGAAACAGGATCTCGTCCAGTTTGTCGAGCAGGTGGCGCGGAATGCCTATCCATGAAAGGAGGTTTTTGATGCCGAGCAACAGGGTTCGGGCGAATTCGTTCGTATTCATATCGGTTCGGTAAGCGGCACGTCTTTCGGCGGGCGGCGGGGCGTTTTCCCTGCCGGAACGCAAAGAATATGCCTTACCCGAAACGGGATCGCAGCCGAAACGCTCCGGCGGATTTTCAGGCGGTACCACCGCCTGCGGGATACGGATTTCGGCTGAAAAGCGTATCTTTGCCGTGCGGCCGCTCACATGCGGCGCCCGACGGACGATGAAAGAGAGTTGGAAACCCGGCACGATGATCTATCCGCTGCCGGCCGTGCTGGTGGGGTGCGGCGATGCGCCCGACAACTGGAACCTGCTGACCGTGGCGTGGACGGGGACGGTCTGTACCGCACCGCCGATGTGTTACGTCTCGGTGCGTCCCGAACGCCACTCCCATGCGCTGATCGCGCGCACGGGCGAGTTCACGATCAACCTCACCACGGCTGCCATGGCGCGTGCCGTCGACTGGTGCGGCGTCCGTTCGGGTCGCGACTACGACAAATTCCGCGAGACGGGACTCACGCCCCTGCGCGGCGCGGTCGTGGCGGCTCCGGCGTTGGAGGAGTCGCCCGTCGTCGTCGAGTGCCGCGTGCGGCAGATCCTGCCGCTCGGGTCGCACGACATGTTTCTGGCGGAGGTCGTCAACGTGCTGGTCGACGACCGCTACATCGATTCCGCCACGGGGCGTTTCGATCTGGAACGAGCGGGGCTGGTGGCCTATTCGCACGGCGAATATTTCCGGCTGGGCGAATTGATCGGCCATTTCGGCTGGTCGGTGCGGCGCCGCAAGATCATCGTCCGCGAACGAAAAGGCCGTCGCTGAACGACGGCCTTCCTGCGCGGCTGCCGGCGGTCACCGTTCTATTCCGTAGAGGCGCGATCGTTCGCCCATCGGCTTTGGAAATAGACGATGAACCGTTCGACCTCCTGCGGCGATTCCCGCAGCGAAACGATCTCCATAATAAACGGTATTCCCTTCCCGATCAGTATTTGTGTTCCGCCTCCTCGACCTCGCGTTCCGAGATCGGGCGGGTCAACGCTCTCCACGCATACCAGATGTAGGCCGCGACGAAGGGGATCAGCAGCGAGACGACGCTCATCACTTTGAGTGTGAAGAGACTCGACGAACTGTTGGTGATCGCCAGCGAAGACTGCATGTCCGTCAGCGACGGGTAGTAGCAGGTATCGTTCCAGCCCGCCAGCAGCAGCAGTGCCAGCACCGTGAGGATCGTTCCCGCGCCGCTGAACCAGATCGCCCGCCGGCTGCCGTTGCGCCCGCCGCTCCAAAGTCCCCACAGCACCGCAGCGACGCCTGCGAGCAGCACGATAGCGACAGCCGGCATCGCCAGCAGATTGTGCAGGTATTTGTAAGGTTCGATGCTCACCGTGCCGGAGGCAGGGTCGATCGCCCGACCGTCGGAGCAGAGCAGCCACCCGAAGAAGGCGAGGAACGCGGCCAGAAAGAGCAGCGAATAGCCGCACGACAGGCGTCGCGCACGCAGCCGCAGCGTCTCGTCGTCGAGATTGTTGAGGAAAAAGTGGAGCGCCAGCACCCGCGAAAGGGCGAAGACGGCTACTCCCAGCAGCAGATTGCGTGCGTCCGTCAGCGCTTCGAGACCGTGCCACGGCGTCGCCCATTGCGATATGGCCGTGTCGCCGCCCACGGCGGCCATGTTCATGCGGTTGACGGTGAACTCCGCGCCGGTGAAGAATGTGCCCACGGCGACGCCCAGCAGCAGCGGCCCCGCCACGCCGTTGAGTACCAGAAAGGCCTCGTAGGTGCGTTGGCCGAGTACGTTGGACGGTTTGCGGCGGTATTCGTAGGAGACGGCCTGCACGACGAAGACCAGCAGAATGGCCATCCAGACGTAGAATGCGCCGCCGAACGATGTCGAGTAGAATAACGGGAAGGAGGCGAAGAACGCGCCGCCGAAGGTGACGAGCGTCGTGAAGGTGAACTCCCATTTGCGGCCGAGCGCGTTGACGACCAGGTCGCGTTCGGCTTCGGTGCGCCCCATCGTGTAGAGCAATCCCTGACCGCCCTGTACGAAGAGCAGGAAGACCAGCAACGCCCCCAGCAGGGAGATGAGGAACCACCAGTAGTGTTGCAGAAAGAGCAGTGTGTCCATAGTCGTTATTCGTTAGGTCCGATCTTGATCTGGCGCAGCATGATGGCCAGTTCGGCCGCCAGCAGCACCGTGAAGAGCGCGAGGAAGATGAAGAATGTGACGGCCACGGGCGTGGCGGCGATGTGCGACCCCGACACGCAGGCAGGCAGCAGGTTCTGGATCGTCCACGGCTGGCGTCCCACTTCGGCGACGATCCAGCCCGCCTGCGAGGCGAGGTAGGCCAGCGGGATCGACAGGATCATCACCCGCAGCAGCCAGCGTTTGCCTGCGAGCCGGTCGCGGCGGTTGAGCCACCACACGACGGCACAGAGCAGGATGAAGAAACAGCCTGCACCGACCATGACGCGGAACGAATAGAAGACCAGCGGCACGTTGGGCACCGTCTCCTGGGGCGAGCGGAGATAACCGTAGCCGAAGTAGGCGTAGTAGTCGCGCAGGAAGGCCGCCCCTTCGGGCGTCGAGGCGTCGAAAAGCCGTTCGACCTCGTGCATCGCGGCTTCGTCGCCCTTTTCGCGCGCTTCGTGATAGCGGCCCAGCTGGTCGATCGCACGGCGTCCGCGCGACATTTTCTCGGCCGTGGAGAGGATGCCCCGCTCCTCGTTGCCGTAAACCAGATCGTTGATCCCCGGCACGAAGGCGTCGGCCGAGCGGAAACTCATCAGCGAGAGGAGCTTGGGGATGCCGATCTTGAAGTAGAAGGCGTCGTCGTCGCAGGTGCGCTGCCCTTCGGGGCGCAGCAGGCCCACCACCGTCAGCGGCGCCCCCTCCTCGCCGTCGTAGAGCGCCTCCATGGCCGCCAGCTTCATCGGCTGCACGCGCGCCACGATCGCACCCGAGCGGTCGCCCGAAAAGGCCGCCACGAGGGCGAAGACCAGCCCGAAGACCGACGCCAGCGCGATGCTGCTGCGCGCCATGCGGCGGTGGCGTCCGCGCAGCAGGTACCACGCGCTCACGCCCATGACGAAGATCGCCGCCAGGAGGAACGACGAGGTGACCGTATGCGAGAACTTGTTGATCGCCACAGGCGAGAAGAGTACGTCCCAGAACGAATCCATCTCGTTGCGCACCGTGGCGATGTTGAACGAACATCCGACGGGATACTGCATCCAGCTGTTGGCCACCAGAATCCACAGCGCCGAAAGGTTGGCGCCGATGGCCGTGAGCCACGTGGCCGAGAGGTGGAAGCCGCGGCTCACCTTGTCCCAGCCGAAGAACATCACCGCCACGAAGGTCGATTCGAGGAAGAAAGCCATGATCCCCTCGATGGCCAGCGGCGCACCGAAGATGTCGCCCACGAAGTTGGAGTAGTTCGACCAGTTGGTGCCGAACTCGAATTCGAGAATCAGTCCCGTGGCTACGCCGATGGCGAAGTTGATGCCGAACAGCCGCATCCAGAACTTCGTCGTGCTGCGCCAGAAGGGGTCGCCCGTGCGGTAGTAGCGGGTCTCCATCAGCGCGCACAGGACGCTCAGACCGAGCGTCAGCGGGACGAAGAGCCAATGGTAAATGGCCGTCAGGGCGAACTGCGCCCGCGACCACTCCACGCTTTGTAGCATTTCCGAAACCATACGCTTTTCAGTTTTGCGTTTCCAATCCGTGCTTTATCAGTTCGTTGCGCACGATTTCGCCGCGCTCTTCGGCGCTCTTGCCGCCCAGGACGTCGGGGAAAAAGAGCAGCCGCAGGACGACGAACAGGATGAAGAGTTTGATGAGGATAATCGCCCACAGCGTCCGTCCGAGCGTCATCTCCCGGAATCCGTCGTAGTAGAAACGGAAGATGCGGACGGGCAGCGGTCGGCGGTCGGCGTTTTTCATCGGGCGCAACATACTGAGTCTTACGAAACGAAAGATACTGATTATTTTTGAACCGTCAAAAAATTTGCCGAAAAAGAGCGGTGCGGCCGTCTTCGGCGGGAAAACCGAAGGAGCGGTCGGATGCGGCGCAGCGGGGCGGCTTCCGCGTTATTCCAGCTGCCGGTAATAGTACAGTTCGTCCGTTTCGGAGAGTTCGGGGTGGAAGATGTGCACCAGATCCGCCAGCACGCGGTCGGGACGCAGTACGCCCGATTCCCAGAAATCGCTGCCGCCCGCCGCGTTGCGGCGGCGGTTGTTGTCGTAGACGCGCCCCTCGCGCACGGGAGGCGTGTCGGCCAGCCGGGGATTCTGCCGGCGCACTTCGTCGAGGGTGTTGCAGCCGCTCACGTTGAGCCAGAAATCGGATTTGCTCGTGAGGTAGTAGGCCTGCTCGATGTCGATCGGCAGCGTCTGCGTGGCCGTGTTCTCCTCGAAGACGTACCGTGCGCCGGCATCTTCGAGGAGCCGCACCATGTAGCTGTTGCGCGCCGGCATGAACCAGGTGTCGCGGTAGGGGGTGTTGAGCATCACGCGCGGCCGTGCGGCGGTCTGCTGGGCGAGGGCACGCAGCCGTTCGTAGCGTTCGGGAATGGCGGCGAAGAGGCGGGAACCCTCCGTGCGGAGTCCTGCGATCTCGGCGGCGACGACCACCCATTCGCTCTTGCCCAGCGGCGACTCCTCGCAGTGCTCGCCCATGTAGAGGTAGGGGATGCCCAGCTCGCGCAGTTTTCCCGTGAGCGCCGTGTCGGCTCCGCCGATGCCGAAGAGCATCACCAGGTCGGGGCGCAGCGCCATGAGCCGTTCGAAATCGACGTTGCTGTCGAATCCCACGTCGGCGGCCTCCCCGCGGGCGATGCGGCGGCGGAGCGTTTCGTTGATCAGGTATTGCGCTCCGGAGACGCCCACCACGCGGTTGGCCGCTCCGAGGGCGTCGAGCATGGCGATGTAGGAGCCCGACATGCAGACCACGCGCCGCGCCTCGTCGCGCAGCACCTGCCCCTCGAAACCTGCGGGGGCCGGTTCGCCGTCGCGGGCGATGAAGAGGTACTGGTCGGTAACCTCGTCGCCGTACCACGGGTTGTGGACGGTGACGAGCGTGCTGCGGCTTCCGGCAGCGCCCGTGATCTCGAATCCAGAGGCGTAGCGGGGCGTGTAGACCGGCAGCGTGAAGTCGCCGATCGGGCGGGCGGCGCGCTGACCGCAGGCGGCCAGCAGCAGGCCGCAGAGCAGGGGGAGGAGGCGTCTCATCGTTTGCGGGTGTGGAATTTGGGTCGGATGTCCAGAAAGATTTCGTAGTTGAGGCGGGGCATGGGGCGCGAGAGCACGGTGACGTACTCGACGTTGAAGAGGTTGCGCACCACCCCTTTGAGCGACAGGTCGGCCCATCGCAGCGCGAAGGAGCGTTCGAGCGAGAGGTCGCTCATGTAGTAGGGTTCGAGCCGGCCGGTGCGGAGCGACGTGTCGTTGCTCGTGGTGGTATAGCGTTCGCTGTAATAGTTCCATTTGTAGACGAGCGTCCAGCGGCGCCAGCCCAGCGTCGCCGTGGCTGCCGCGGCGTATTCGGGGACGTAGACCAGCTGTTTGCCGTAGGAGGCGTCGGCGTCGTTGACCGGTTCGCCGTAGTTGATCGAGGGGGTCCATGCGAAGTGGGCGTCGAGGCCGAGCCGCCAGTCGGGCGAGAGGCGCACCGAGGCGTCGACCTTCGTCTCGGCGCCGTAGTTGTGGACTTTGCGGACGTTGCGGGGCGTCCAGTAGCCGCGCCGCGCCTGCACCCAGAGAATCCAGTCGTCGATGTGCGAGTCGAAGAGCGTCGCCTCGCCCCGCAGCGTGTAGCCCTCCGCTTCGCCGCCCAGTGCGAACGATATGCCGCCGTCGTAGGTGAAGCCGTGTTCGGGGCGCAGGTCGGGGTTGCCGCCCGGCTGGTAGTAGCGGTCGTTGAGCGTCGGGTAGCGGTAGTTGCGCGCCACGGAGGCTTTGAGTACCACGTTGCCGCGTTCGGAGACGACCCAGTCGAAGAAAAAGGCGGGGATCAGCGGCACGGCATGGCGGTCGTAGAGTTCGCCGCGCAGGTTGACCGCCAGCCCGATGCGTTCGGTCGGCCGCCATTTGGCCGAGAGGTGCCCCGACAGCTCCACGCGGTAACGGTCGTAGACGTCGCCCTCGTGGTAGGGGCTCTTGTCGCTGCAATCGACCATCGGAACGTGCAGCGCGACGTTGCCCGTGAAGAGCCAGCGCCGGCCGACGTAGTATTCGGCTTCGAACTGTCCGTAGGGAGTATGCAGATAGCTGCGGCTCAGCGTCAGGTCGCTCTGCGCTCCCTGTGCGTTGCGTTGCCGGAAGTCGTAGGCCGAGGCGGTGTAGGCGTAGCCGAGTTTCGCTCCCAGTTTGAGCCGCTCGCGCAGCCGTTCCCACGAGGCCACGGCGCGCAGCGTCTGTTCGCGTTGTTCGTTGAGGATCGTCACGTCGTCGCGATAGTCGGTCGAGAGGAAGGGCAGCCCGCGTTTCGAGCGGAGGTACCACGCCGAAAGGCCGTAGCGCGTGCCGTCGCCGCGATTGTAGTAGAGTTCCTGCAACAGGTGCAGGTCGCGGAAGTAGCCGCTGCGGTTGCGCTCGACGGGGTGGTAGGTGTCGACCACCGCGCCGTCGGGGCCGTAGACGAGCTCCATCTTGTCGTAATTGGTGTAGCGGAAGTCGTTGTCCGAGGTGGAGTAGACCGCGCGCGTCGAGGCGCTCCACCGCTGGCCGCCGTAGCTTACGCGCAGGTATTGGTCGAAGGTCGAGAACGATCCGACGCCCTGCACGTATTGCGTTTGCCAGCCCCGCTGCGCGGACGGGCGGGTGCCGAGCACGACGGCGCCGCCCAGTGCGCCGCCCGTGACGCCGATCGACGAGGCGCCGTGCAGCAGCGTCGCGGCGTCGATGAAGAACGCGGGGATCATCGAGAAGTCGACCGTGCCGAGCATCGGCGAGTTGATCCGCATCCCGTTCCACGTCACCTGCGTGTGCGAGGGCGACGTGCCGCGGAATTCGGCCGTCGCGAGCGTGGCACGGCCGTAGCTCTTGATGAAGAGGTTGGCGTTCTGCGTCAGCACGTCGGCCATCGAGAGCGAGATGTTGTCGTGCAGCACGGTCGAATCCAGTTGCGTGCGCTGCACGCCGATCTCCTTCATCGTGCGGCGGGTCACCACCGGCACCTCCTCGATCGGGAGCGACCACGCGGGG
>UMHG01012972.1_pt1 | contig 9296 bp, 8 predicted proteins | sample 1965471 | NCBI WGS metagenome assembly UMHG01 (sample SAMEA4836092, study PRJEB28245) | human gut metagenome | biome: gut microbiome; material: fecal sample | place: Denmark | collected 2008
CCTTGCTGACACGCTCATGCAGTCGAACCGCTTCAACAATCTGCTCACCCACCGTCATCACGGGATTAAGGCTCGTGGCAGGCTCCTGAAAAATCATCGCGATGCGATCGCCTCTTACGGCCTGCATCTCGCGCTCAGTGAGTTCCAGCAAATCCGTTCCGTTGAGGCGCACCTCGCCGCGATCGATATATAAGCCGTCGGGCAGAAGACGCATCAGGGAAAGCGCCGTAAGCGACTTGCCGCAGCCCGATTCGCCCACAAGCGCAAAGCATTCCCCCGAATGGATCGAAAACGACACGTCGTCAACGGCCGTCAGAGAAGTTTGGCCTCCGATCCGTACTCTCAGATTCTTGACGTTGAGAATTTCTGCCATCGCCGTTCCTTACGCTTTGCCGCTTGCGTTTCGCGGATCAAACGCATCGCGCACGCCGGAAGCAAACAAGTTTGCCGAAAGCACCAACGTCACCATAAAGACAAAACTTGCCGCCAGATTCCACCAAATCACAGGCGAGCGGCTCATTTCGGAAGCCGCCGCATTGATCATCGAACCGAACGAATCGGTCACCGGATCCACACCCACGCCCACATAGCTGAGCACGGCTTCGTACAGAACAATGCCCGAGAAGTCGAGTACGGCGACAATGAGGACGATGTGTGCGACGTTGGGAAAAACGTGTCTGGCCATGATGCGCGTTGACGACACGCCGAAGGCCTTGGCAGCCGTCACGAAATCCATGGCGCTCACTTTCATCGTTTCGGCCCGCAACAGTCTTGCCAACCCCGCCCAACTGGTAAGCCCGATAATCACCGCAAGCAAAAAGAGTCTCACGTCGGCGCGCTCAAGTCCCGTGGCGTACATCTCGGGATGCTTGTCGATGAAAACCTGAATCATCAGCACGGAAGCCGCAATCAAAAGTACCGACGGAATGGAAGATATGGTCGTGTAAACGTACTGAATCACATCATCGACTTTACCCTTGAAGTAGCCGGCAGCAATACCCAACGTCACGGCAAAGGGAAGCGTAGAAAAGGTCGCCAGCAACCCGATCGCAAAGGCCGTGCGGATGCTCTTTACCGCACCGTACAGCACGTCGTTGCCCGTGGCATCCGTTCCGAACGGATGCCACACGGGCCAGACGAACACCAAAACACAGCCCAGGAAAACAGCCAGCAGCCAAACCAAAATGGCCGGCCTCCACGGATTGCTTCGTGCCGTCACGGCAATCATCGCCCGCCCAAAGCCTTCCCGCCGCACACAGGCGGCAACCGCGCCGATCAGAAGCCATGTTGTCAAGACCCCGACGGCTCCGGTCATCACTCCCATCTCAATCTTTCGAAAAAGCGACTGCAACGGCTTGTCTTCATTGACGCCTTTCCCCGCTCCCTTGAGTTTGGCGTGTACGCGCTTGGGGCCATCTTCGGTCACCACGGTCGTCTTATCAAAGTCGTAAAGAGAAAACGGAGCCGAGTAGCTTCTTTCGCGCCCAGCGATCTTTTCACCCACCAATGCGTCCAAAAGCGACACGGTTTTGGTGTCCCAAGCGGCAACGGCTGCACCGTCGGCTGCGGGCAGAGCACGGCGATAGTGCACACTATCGGCTAAGGCCGCCGCAAAGAAAACCGAAAGAACTGCCGCAGCCGCCACCGCGGTTTTATTGTTGAGAACCTTGCGCCACTTGCGAGCAAGCTCCTCTGTTCGCAGCACGTAAACAACGTAGCCGATGAGGCCCAGCACCAAGAACCACAACACGGCGTCCGTCCAGAGAAAAACAAACTTCACGTCAAACATGTCTTATTTCAACCGAATGCGCGGATCGGCAATCGTGTAGGCAATGTCCGTCAACAGCAGCCCCAGCACATAAGCCGCGGTACCCAAAAAAACCATGGAGCGGACAATGGAAAAGTCCTGCGCGTTGATGGCATCGATCGTGTATGAGCCCAGCCCCGGAATGCCGAAAAAGCTCTCCATGATGAGGCTTCCCATGAAAAGCATCGGAAACACTGCCACGGTACTCGTCAAAATCGGCAGCATCGCGTTTCTGAGCACATGCACGAACATGACGCGGGCGTGCGACGCCCCCTTGGCGCGGGCTGTTCTGACGTAATCTTTGCCAACTTCCTCAAGGAACATGGCGCGATACAGCAAAGTGTCGCTGCCCAGTCGCGAGAAGATGCCGATAGCCACCGGAAGAATCAAAAAGACCGCCATGCGCCAGCCGTCCATAAAACCAGACACGGGCACAAGCCTAAGCGTTTTGGCAAAAAGCCACTGTCCGAGAATGATGTAAAAAAGGCTCGAAACGCTCATCACCGTGACCGCAAAGGCCACCGCCGCCCACTCAAGTTTGGTACGTCGCACCAGCACCACCATAAGGGAGAAGACGAGCATCACGAAAACGCCCAGCACAAATGTGGGTACGGCAAGTGCCAGCGACGGGCCTACGCGTTCGGCAATTTCCCGATTGATGCTTCGACCGGCATCCGACAGTCCCAGATCGCCCGTCAAAAGCGGAGCCGATCGCGTGTAAAAAACGGTCTTGGTAATCTTTTCGATGCCGTGCGCCTCGTCGTTATAGACAAGCGGCAAATCGTAGCCGTGCGCCGTCTTCCAGTTTTCGATCGCTTCGGGCGTGACGTAGCGCCCGCCGATGGCCAAACGCGCCATGTCGTCGGGCGTGTTGACGGCAAAAAAGAGAGCGAAAGTGAGCGCGTTGACGCCAAGCAAAATCAAAAAGCCGTAGGCGATGCGTCGAAGGATGTAGCCGATCATGCACGATCCTCCCTATGAATTCCGCGCTGCAGACTGCGTTTGATCAGATGTCGCCGCACAAACCAAACAAGCGCCGAAATGGCCGCCAGAATCAGAATTACAGGCCAGACAACGGGCGAATTCCACGCCTGAATCTGCGCCATACGCTCCTTACTGTCGATGCGGATGTACTGCACATTGTTACGAATCATTTGAGTGGGCTTGGCGTTTTTCACCCAATGATGAAGCGCTGCTGCCGAAGTGGGAAAGTAGCCGAAACTCCAGGGAGCATCCTCCTGCACGATACGGATCATTTCGTCGATCACCTCGGCCTTGCGCGGACCGTTTTCAAGATTGCGAAGCGACTCGAACAATGCGTCAAACCGTGCGTTTTGATAGTTGCTTGCGTTTTCTCCCGCGCCGTTGACGGCTTTGCTGTTGGGACCGTACAAAAGCGTGAAGAAGTTTTCAGCGTCCGGATAGTCCGCTAGCCACCCCCAGTAGTAAATCTGCGCCGATCCTTTGGCCATCTTATCCTGGAAACGGTTGTAGTCGGTGGCTCGAATCTCAAGCTGAATACCGATCTTGGCAAACTGCCGCGCCGTCCAGTCCAAAAACGACTTGGAGCCGGCACTCGTTCCCTGCCAATCGAAATTCAACACCAATGGGCGTCCTGTTTGGGCATCCCGTCCGTCCGGATAGCCAGCTTCGGCCATGAGCTTTTTCGCCTCTTCTATCGAGCGGCGCTTGACGCGCCCGTCGCCATCCTTTTTGTAAACGACGGGATTAAAGGCCGAAGGTCCGTCGTCACGCCATCCGAAAAGCCCCGGCGGCAGCGGACCGTGAGCAGTCTGCCCCTGCCCTTTTTCAAAAATCGCTATCTGTTCTTCCCAATCGAGCGCAATGGAAATCGCCTGGCGCAGCAGCTTGTTGCGGCGCGCTTCTTGCGGCGTCTTGCCGGCGCCGACCACAGGATCGAGCCAATTAAAGCCAATGTACCAAAGGTTGGCTTCGACAGCGGTCGGAAACTGCAGACGCTTTTCCTTGTAGAGCTTTTCCTTGTCGGGATCGTCCCCCATCGCCACAATGTAGCCCTGCCCCACGTCAAGACGCGTGATCTGAGGACTGTCGTAATAGCCCTGCAGGAATTTCGATGTGGTCGGCACCGCCTCCTTTTCCATCGTCAGAACAATTCGGTCCACGAAAGGTGTCTTTTTGCCGCAGTCGGCCAAAAAGCCGTTTCGGCGGTCTTCTTCGGAACCTTCACACGGATAGATCAGTCCGCGATAGTTGGGATTGCGCTCGAGCACATGCTCTCGGTTTTGCCGTGACACGGTGAGCATGTATGGGCCCGTTCCCACCGGCCAGGTGTCCAGGGAAATATTGTTTTCTGCAAAACCGGGATTGGCGTAAAACGCCTCGGCCTCCCAAGGCATCGGCGCAAAGAAGGCCATTGCCATCCAATTGTCGAACTGCGGGTATTTGCCGCGAATGGTGATCTGCAGCGTGTGCTCGTCGAGCGCCTTGAGTCCCTCGCAGTCAAACTTCGTGAGATCAATGCGCGAGGCGGAATCTCCTGCCTCTCTGGCCTTTTTCCATGCATTGCCGATCGTCTCACTGAGTTCGTCGAAACCGACGATATAGGCCCGCAGAATACCGAAAGCGGGACTGACGACGGCAGGCGACGCAATGCGCTTGATGCCGTAAACATAGTCATGCGCAGTAAGCTCTCGCGTACCGCGCTCGGTCAGCTCCAGGGGGCTGGAGAGCGCCTTGGCACGTTCGGGATTGAGCGTCAGGCAAAGAGGTTCGCCCTTTTCATCCTTGGCAAACACCGGATGCGGGGCAAATTGAATGCCTTTTCGGATCGGAATCGTGTAGACGGAGTACGCAATGTCCTTGCTGTCGGCCTTTTCGGACAGGACTTTTTTATCCGCATCAAGATACACGGGCTTGACAACTTTTTCGGCCGTCAGCGGCATCAGCGTATAGGGGCGCTTTAAGTATTCGTAGCCGTAAAGCGGTTCGTAGACGCCGTAGGTGTATATCGTCTCGTCGCTTGAGTAAGACACCTGCGGATCAAGCGTTTTGGGACTGCGTCCCGAAAAGGAGGTAAAAAGCGTGTTGGATGCATAGTCCGAAAGCGCCCGAGGCGCGTTGACAGGATCCGTACAGCCCGAGGACAATGCCGCCGCAAGGAGTGTTGCAGCGCACAAAATCGGCCGTAATAGCGGCGTGAATTTTTCAACAGAAAGAAACACTTAGGTCCTTCTCAAAAAAGGCAATCCGTCTTTCGCGCACGATTGCAATCCAATATACTTTCGACTCGATGATTGCGCCCGCCCGAAACAGGGCTTTTGCCCGGAGGCGCAATGCCTAATTCTGACCGATTTTCGGCGTCCGCACCGAGCCGAGCGCGGACGCTTTGTTATATGACTGAAAAAATCTTTTCTTTTCCTGTTCGCATCTACTGGGAAGACACCGACGCAGGCGGCATCGTGTACCACGCCAATTATCTGCGTTACATGGAGCGCGCACGCACGGAATTTTTGCGCACGCTCGGTCTCGAGCAACGCAAGATGCACCTCGAAGGCGCTCCCGTCATTGTGGTGAGCACCATCGAGATGAAGTTCGTGCGTCCGGCCGTGCTTGACGATGCACTCACCGTGAAGACCCGCATCAAGCTTTTGCGCCGCGCTTCCGTGATTTTCGAGCAGACCATCGTGCGCGGTGAAGAAACCATCTGCACGGCCCAGGTGCGCTGCGCTTCCGTTGACATGAAGCTTGGCGTCCCCACGCAGGCCGATCCGCGCATTCTGGCCGCTTTGAAGCCTTACGCCCCCGACGATTCGATCTGATTGACCGTTTTTGCGAATTAAGACTATCCGAACATGACTTCCGCCGATCTTTCCATCATCACGCTCGTCATGAACGCTTCCATCGTTGTGAAGTGCGTCATGGGAATTCTTCTGATCGCCTCGCTTTCGAGCTGGGCCACGATCTTTTCCAAAATGCTCGTGCTCTCCCGAAGCCGCCGTCAAACCGACGACTTCGAAAAGCGTTTCTGGTCGGGCCTTGATCTTGCCAAGCTCTACGAGACGGCAAGTACGCGCCCGGAGCGCACCGGCGCTCAGGAACGCATGTTCGTAGCCGGCATGAACGAATTTCTGAAGATGCCCGATCGCCCCGCCGATGATGTTTTGTCGGGCGTACGCCGCAGTATGAACGCCACTTTTCAGCGTGAAATGGATGCACTCGAGCGCGGACTTCCGATGCTCGCTTCGATCGGCTCCGTTTCTCCCTATATCGGTCTGTTCGGCACCGTCTGGGGCATCATGGATGCTTTCACCGGTCTGTCAAGCCTTGAAAACGTGTCTCTGGCCGTCGTTGCTCCCGGCATTGCCGAAGCACTCGTTGCCACCGCCGTAGGCCTTTTTGCCGCCATTCCGGCAACGGCTGCCTACAACCTCTTTGCCAACCGCATTGAGCGCCTGAGCAACCGCTTTGACAGCTTCAGCGAAGAGTTCCTGAACATCCTCGCGCACCAGCGCTAAGAAGCACTCTTTGACAAGGAGAGTCGCTATGGCTTTGCGTAACCAATCCAATCGAGGAAAGCGTCGCCTGATGAGCGACATGAACGTCGTTCCCTACATTGACGTCATGCTGGTGCTCGTTGTGATTCTGATGGTGGCCGCCCCCTTCGTAAATCCGTCCGTGGTCAATCTGCCGTCCGTGAAGAAGGCCGGCAAGGCCCCCACGGAAAACATCCAAGTGGTCGTGCACGCCGACAGCCGTCTGTCGATCAAGACCAAGTCCGGTCTGCATCCGGTCGACATGCCGCAGCTTGTCAACAACGTCAAGACCGCACAGGCCGGTCTTAACACCCCGGTGGTGATCGCCGCTGACCGCGATGTGCGCTACGAACAGGTCATTGACGTCATGAAAGCTCTTCAGGGAGCCAATGTCGAACGCGTCGGCCTGGCCCTTCAGATTGAGGGTGGCCGTCAATGAGCGAGAGCGAGAACCGAGGCCCGGTTCGTCCCGGCAACCAGAAGCCCTTTGACCTCCCGGCCGGCCTGGTAGCGGCCGTCGGGGTGCATGCGCTTTTGTTTGTGGGGCTATTTACCGTTTTTCAGTGGCGAACCGAACCCGAGTCGTTCTACGCCGAACTCTGGGCACCTGAAGACGCCTCCGGCGAAAGCGTTGCGGGCAAAGCACCCGAAACGCCCGACAAACCGTTGCCGAAAGACACCGAAGCCGCTCCTCAACCCGATCCTCAGGAGGAGGAAGCTAAACGTCTGGAAGAGGAACGTCTGGCTCAAGAAAAACTCGAGCAGGAGAAGCTGGAGCAACAGCGCTTGGAGCAGGAACGCCTCGAACAAGAGCGACTGGCTGAACAAAAGCGGCTTGAAGAGGAGCGTCTGGAACAACAGCGCCTCGAACAAGAGCGTCTGGAACAGGAGCGACTAGCCGAGCAAAAACGGCTTGAAGAGGAGCGAGCCGCGGAAGAAGCTCGCCGCGCCGAGGAGATTCGTCTGGCGGAAGAACGCCGCTTAGCAGAAGAAAAGCGTTTGGCAGAAGAGCGACAAAGACTCGAGGAAGAACGCAAACGCCTTGAGGAAGAAAAGCGGCTGGCAGAAGAACAGAAGCGCTTGGAAGAAGAACGACGCCTGGAAGAGGAACGCAAGGCTGAGGAAGCCCGGAAAGCCGAAGAGGCTCGAAAAGCGGAAGAAGCACGCAAAGCCGAAGAAGCCCGAAAGGCAGAGGAAGCGCGTCTGGCTGAGGAAAAGCGCCTCGAAGAAGAGAAAAAACGCAAGGAAGCCGAACGTAAAGAACGCATTCGCCGTGAGCGTGCCGAACAGAAGCGCATTGCCGATGAAATGCGGCGTGCGGAGCTGGCCCGCATCACGGGTGCGCCGCAAGTGCAGTCCGGTCAAGTGGGCAAAACCACCGGTACACCCGGAACGCGCGTGCGTAACGTTACCGGTACGGCTTCGGCAGAGTACGCGGCAAGCGTCATTGCCTGCATTCGCCCGCGCATCTTCTATTCAGTGCCTCCAGGCATTGAGCGCGGCCAACATCAGGCCGTCTATCGCGTCAATCTGCTGCCCAATGGCGAACAAGCCGGCAACCCGGTGCAGCTCAAGAGCTCGGGACTGCCGGCATACGACCACGCGGTTGAAACGGCAATCCGTCGCTGCAATCCGTTCCCGCGTCCGAAGGATCAAACGGCTACCGTACCGCGTTCCATGCAGATCACCTTCGATCCCGTGGACGACAACGCCAACAATTGACGCCGAAAGCTTTCGATGCCTCACCGCTTCGAAAGCTTTTTTCTTGTCCGCGGCCTAAACTCGTCAGTGTCAACGCGTCTTGTGCAGGAGAAGTCGTATGCAGCTTACCGTCGTCGTGGAAAATCAAACGAGTTCGCAAAATCTGTTGGCCGAATGGGGCTATAGTGCTTGGCTGCAAACCGAAGACGCCGTCATCTTGCTTGATACGGGCGGCATTCAGCATACGCTACAACACAACCTGACGGCCTTGGGACTGAATGCCCGACGCATCACCGATTTGGTGCTCTCGCACGGTCATTTCGACCATACTTCAGGTGTCATGGACGTGTTGCGGCTGGCGCCGCACACTCGCGTGTGGGCAGCTCCTGGCATCGGACGCGAGCGCCTTGGAGACGCAGACGCCAAACGAGCTTCCGGCGGCGGTTCGATGCTCGCAGGACTTGCCTTTTCGCCGATCGATCCGTTCGTTGAAATCGCTCCGGGCGTGACCGCTTTTACTGTGCCGGCAACCGAGCGGGATCCCCGCTGGGTCTGTACCAGGCATATGTTTGAGCGCACCGATTCCGGAGACATCGTGCCCGACACGTTTGCCGACGACGTCTCGCTTTTGGTGCAATCCGAAAAAGGCGCGTCCGTGCTTTTGGGCTGCGCGCACGCCGGACTTCCCAATATTCTGCGCTACGCCTCTCGTACTTTCGGAATCAATCGTTTCCATACCGTGCTCGGCGGCACGCATCTGAGCGGTGTTGCTCCTGCTGACTATCCTTTGTGGATGCAAGAACTCACGCAATACAAAGTCGAACACTGGCGGCCGTGTCACTGCACGAGCTTTAAGGCCGCCGCAGAGCTCGCACGCACTTTTAACGACGTTGACTGGGCTGCCGCCGGTACCACACATGAGCTCTAGCTCGACATTTTTTCGAGCGAAATCGGCACCTCGTGCCTGGCACTCAAGTGGCGGGCGCGCAACTGGCCGCAACCGCCTTCGATGTCCTGCGCAGCGCTGTCGCGAAGCGTCGCCACAATTCCCTTTCGTCGCAAAACCGTGATGAGATCTTCGATGTGTTCCTGATCGGGACGCTTGAAGTCGCTGCCTTCCGTCGGATTGACGGCAATGAAATTGACCATGGCGTAGCGACCGGCCACAAGCTCGGCCAAACGTTCAACCTCTTCGAAAGTGTCGTTAATGCTCGCCAACAACGTCCACTCAATCTGCGCCGGATACTTGGTCTGTTCGGCGTAGTCCAACGTAC